>ENA-ORNT01000613-ORNT01000613.1-human-gut-metagenome-genome-assembly--contig:-NODE-613-length-25483-cov-71.819687_pt1 | contig 25483 bp, 26 predicted proteins | sample MGYA00242120_ERZ509032 | MGnify/ENA primary metagenome ERZ509032 (study PRJEB26280, sample SAMEA2338729) | human gut metagenome | biome: human gut; feature: human-associated habitat; material: faeces...
CATCAAGTATGTAATCTACGGCTCTGTGAACCATCTGACCATATTCGTCACCTGCAGCATGCATCTTTTTGAGCATTTCCATGATGCGATCAACGATAGGCTCGCTCCACTCTTGACGGAACTCCAGGCGATGTTCTGGACTTTGGTCATCCTCTTGTAGGAAGACTCGCTCGATATAGAACAAAGCATTGATCAATATCAAAAGCATTTCCATTCTCGAATCTACCAAATAGGCATCCACCAAATAATGGCGAGCGTGAAACCAACAGGCTTGGCGCAACAACTCTTGTCCTTCCAAGTCTTTGACTATAGCTGGATATTGAGGAGCTCTGTCTGCTACGAAACCTACAATGGAAGAATCCTTGAAGATTTTCTCTTCTTGTAACATGTGGTCGCGGGTACCCTCATCATAGAGCATCACACAAAGCTTTTTCTCCAAGGAGAGAGCTGCCTGAACATACTCTATTGTATATTTCAGAGGGTCATCAGGTGTTTCCCTGCTACGTACCAGCAAACGAGTTGCATCATTGTTGGTAAACTTAGACTGTCGGATAGCTTCCAGCATCAATGGTTCAAGTCTTTCCCTCAACATCTCCATAATCTGATGCATCCATAAGTTCAAGGAAGACTGAGGTATGTTCGTCTTCATTCCCTTCAACATCTCAAGAATTCGATTCTCACTAAGGTTATAGCAAAACTTTGACTCCAGATAGAATCTTGCAAAACTTGGCATAACAGGATTGCTCTCCAAGATTCTTACCGGGCGCTTGCTACACATTGGATCACTCTTAGGAACATTGAATCGACCAATCTTGTATTCACGGCAAGTTACCTTAGCTGGAGTATGGAAGAACAGCTGGATGTACCACGTATCCTCACCTGTCACCTTGTCCTTTCGTTTTATCAGCTTTGAGCCTTTAGGGAGATTACTGGTATCAATGCCCATTTCTTCCAAGATGGTTGCTGTATATACACGACGGCGACAAGGAGTATTTGACTCGGTATCCAAAGAAGGCTTGGACTTATCGGTCTTTTGTTTCGGAACCCGAACCTTTGGCCTATTTGTTTTCTTCTTTGCAGAATCATCCATTCCGTTGCGATCCTTTCCACTGGTTACAGCCATCACATGCTTGACAATAGCTGCGAGGCCATTTTCCTCTAACAATGGACAATTAGGATCTATCTCACCGTTTAGGAAACGAGTGGCGTCACTGTTGCGTTGGAACACTCTACGGTTAATCAACTCGACCACTTGCTTAGCGTCCAATGCTGCCTTATCGGCAGCGTCAGCCACTTCCTTCAAGTCATCAATAGTCTTCACTTTCTTTGATAGAACAGATATTCTTTTATTGCTCTCCTCAAGAGCCTTGCGTGCCTCGCCCAGCATTTGCTCTGCATTATCGGCACGCATTTTTTCCTTTTCTGCCCTCAAGTTAGCAGCCTGGACCTCCTTCTCTGCCTCCTTGGCTTTTGCAAAGGCATTGTCGCGTTCCATCTCCATTAAGGAAATCTTGTCCTCGTACTCTTGGCGAGTCTCTTCCTCTACCGTCTTGTTTTCATCCTCCAAGAAACTGGCATAATCGTTACGTTTGACCAACTCATTGGTCAAACGAACGTTCTCCATGCGTAAAACTTGGAGTTCAGCCTGTATGTTGTCTCTTGTATTCATGTATGCAAAGGTACTAAAAATCAGTGAGATACGCAAATATTTACCGTTAAATATTGTATATAAATAACTGATTTTCAATTAGTTAGATGTAACTATACTTTACTACCAAAGGCTCTCATCGTAGCCAAAATGCGTTGTTTCTCAGCCTCTGGAAAATTTGGACTCGAAAGTAACTTTAGTACTTCATTCTCGTTTTTGGAGGCACGGGCACTATTCTCGGCCGCTCTCCGCTCGGCAGCAGCTGTTTGGGCTTTTGCCTTAGTTATACGGGCATTGGCGGCAGCAATCTCTGCCTCCAATGCTGATATTTTATCTTGTATACTCATATTCTAATTTTTGTCTGAACCGACGTAGACATTATCAATATCAAAGTTTCCCTTGATAACTCATGCGTAATCTTGCATTCCTCGAACTCCGGCTTGAGAAACTTACCGTCAGTAAACCATTTCGAGCAAAGAACCCAACCATTTATATCATAATGCAAGATTTTTACCTTGCGATAGTCCTTGGAATAAAAGACAAAAGCCTCATTGTAATTTCGAGGATTATGTCCCATGACATCACGCACTATAGAAGCCAATCCTTCATATCCCTTACGCATGTCGGTAGGAGTGGACTTCATAAAAAACTTAGTTCTGCTATCAAAGTTTATCATGGCTGCGACATTTTATGCAGCAATTCTGCCACGACAAACAAACTGTTACTCTTTATCTCTATCTGCTCTCCATCAGGAGATTTCAGAATTAAGGTCTCCACTTGCCAGGTTGTTGGCTTTGGAGCAACATCCTTTATAGTAATAGGTATGAAAGCATCTTGCGATGGTTCCTGCTGTTTCTCCTGTAAAGGATAGTTCTTCTTGTACTGGATGAGCCAATCATAATCGACTGCTTCATCTTTGCAATACTTACGCAGGCTACGTCCCTTTCGGTTCTGGTTGTAGTCCTGCATCACCTTTTCAAAATATTCTTTGCTTTCCATTTTATGTGAATTTTAAAATGGTTGCAAAGATAATATTTTTCATTCAACCCACCTTACGCTGTATTGGTGGTTTACAGCTAATCACGACAAATACCTTTTACATGAATACAGGAAGTGTAAGGTTAGACTTGCCATTTGGCTTCTGCCAAATGGTAAGAATAAACTTTTTTTCTCCACTATTGATTACTTTCCTAATGTTTGTTATGTAAGATTAGCAAAAAAAATGTGTAATAGCTTACTTTGTTGGCATAAAAGTACCAAACTTGCTCAATCTACGCTTCTCCAAAATATAGTTAAGTTTACTTGGAAACAATACATCTTTACAAAATAGCTTAAGCTTATAAATAAATATAGTAAACTCTATTTTTGCCCTAAACAGCAAATTATTATTATTCCAAATTTTAAGATTTTCTCTAATTGAAAGAGAATGATTATCTTTAGACATACCTGTTCTCGCATCAAAAATTGAAACTAGAACTGGAATTGCTTGAAATTTAAGCTTATCTACAAAAAAAGCATTATAAAAGAAATTATAGTCACCTGAGCTTTTGAATGATATATCAAACAAATGTTCTTTATGATATGTAGTTTTAATGAATGTAGATTGATGACAGAAAGGCATACATCTTTTCATATCAAATTTAGGCGGAAAATCTGGTATAAACGAACAATGTGCATATAGATAAAGAGCATTACCATAAATCACATCTGCAGAGCCATCATATTGAGACATTATTTTTTCTATCGCATCTACACTATAAAAAACATCACCTGCGTTCATAAAGATAATCCAATCACCAGTTGACATTTTAATAGCTTTATTCATTGCATCATAAATACCTTTATCTGCTTCAGATATCAGCTTATCTATTCGAGCTTTATATTTGTCGATAATATTCAGAGTATTATCATGACTTTTTCCATCTATAATTATATATTCATAATTTGGATAAGTCTGCGAAATAACACTCTTTATAGTTGCTTCTATTACAGAGTCACAATTGAATGTAACTGTTACAATTGAAATCTTATTCATTCTATAATTTTGTTTTAATTATTTTAGCAGGATTGCCTGCAACAATAGTATCACTTGGTACATCTTTAGTTACAACACTACCAGCACCGACTATAGAGCGGGCGCCAATATGCACCCCCTTTAATATCAACGAATTAGCGCCTATAAAAACATCATCATCAATCACGATTTTTCGTGACAACGCATTTTTAGAGTCAGACTCAAAACTATGCCTATCCTTATAGTATAAACTATGAAAATCTGTATCAAACAACATACATCCTGCACCAAAGTTAACATTATCGCCAATGCAGATGCTGTTGCTTGCACAGATTGTTATAGACGACATTCCTACATTATTTCCGATTTTAAGTTCTGCCCCCCCAAAAACTCTTATAGAGCTAATTCTCGTACAAAGAGAATTAACTTTTGCAGAATTAATAATTCTTAGTTGCTTACCAATTTGAACATATGCACCTTTCGCTTTATAAAAGAACATGCGTCCTTCAACTTTGACAGAATCCTTTACTTCTGAGAATGCAGAGATCTTAATAGAATAATATTTACCGACTAACTTATCGTAACAATCATGTAAGACATGACCTATCTTAAACAAATATAACAAAATCATATCTTTTTAAATTCTACAAAAGGAAAAGACAAAAATAACACATATACAAAAAACTGTTCTCCAAAGCCCATAACAAGAATTATTGTAATCATGGAAAGAGCAATTTTAGAACCATAAAAAGTACAAAAATTCAAATATGCCAACCATATTAATAACAAAAAAAATAATATTCCATATGAAGCCATAAATGTAGTTGTACCAGAACCAGAACCATAATGACCATCAAGATAGTCTATTCTATACATAATAACAGGGAATTCACTATAAAGTATAGCGGGAGAATCTGTTTTTCCCATCAGTGGATACTCTTTTATATTTGAAATATCCACCATAGCTGTTACCGCTCTATCTGCACTTCTAATACTCTCATCATCATCCCAATTTAGAAAACGATTATATTGTTGTTCTATCTTATCATGCAAAAAAGGTACCGACACATACATTAAGTACGAAGAAACTACAAAAATTGGGAGAAAAACAATTACATATTTATTGTTTTTTGTTGAACAATTTAGCAAATATAAAGCTAGTATAAAAAATAGGACAAGATAACCTTGAGTACTAAGAGTAGAAAGTAATGCCAAAGCTAAAACTATGCATTTTTTCTTATAATGAATCCAAAGTTCTCGCAAATCATGAAAGAACAATAAAGCAACAACATTTAAATATCCTGCATAAGCCCCAGGTTCCCAAAACGGCCCACAATTTCGGATTCCATGATTAATATTATAATTATAGATGAAAATTGATTTATATGCAGGTATATTCAAAATGTCAATATGTATTCCTAAGCAATTAATTAAGTGAAAGAAAAGCCCAACTACCGACAAGATATACATTAAATTCAAATACGCATATCGAAATTTATATCCAAGATATCTACAAGTTACGAAACCTGCGAAGAATAATATGGGGAAACTACTGATAGTACGTTCCAGATATGCAAAATTCACATAATGGTATATTCCAATAGTTAAGGACATACAGATTAATACAAGCAATTTTCTAAAGCCAGTAAGTTTCCACCAATGAGGCAGGATACAAATTCCTATAAGACATAATACATAAGATTTACCTGGAATTATATCAGAAGCCGGGAATCCCGACAACACCAACATCAGAAAAACCATAAAATATCCTAGCTTTGAAATTCTTGGATTATCAAAAAGTGAAGTAAATTCTATATTATTTTTCATTGCTATCATTTCCTCATTAAATAAAAAGCTACACCTATAGTTGATATTGAATACAAAGATAAAAATGTTAATTTCAAATAAGCAATTTTTTCCATCGTAAGTCTACTATTATGATGAAGCAACAATAGTAATAACCAATAAAGAAGAAGGATGGAACTTATCATGAGAAGGCTAGGAATATTTTTCTTCAAAGTACCAAACACTACTGAAGGACCTGCATAAATAAAAGTCAACCCACTCAATATCGCAATTTGTCCAACCTTTACACCACCGATATAGTTAGGCATAAATATTTCAACAAAATAAGGAAGTAAGAAATAGCCCAATAAGACAATCGGTGTTAAAACAAGAGCAAAGGCACATATCGCCTTAATACAAAATGGTCGCAAAGATGATGGCTTATCTGTTTTTGCAAATATCGCAGAAGCTTTCGGATAAAGTAAGGTATTTAATGCATTAGGAATTACCATAATTGCAGTTGTTGAAAGAGTTGCGATATTATATAATCCAACCTCTACATTAGAATAAAACATAGACAGAAAAGTAACATCTGCAACCATAAAAATACTCCATAAGTACCCCGCTATCATTATAGGAAAACCAGTTTTTAATAATTCCCAATAAGAAGTTCGAGACTCTTTATGTTCATAAGCATAAGGAGAGTGTCGTTTGCGCAATATAAAACTTATAAACACCTTCAAACCATATGAAAGCATATATCCAATAACACCACACAAATATGGAAATATTAAACAGGTTATTGCTATAGCCGAATCCTTTAACTTAATAATGCCTAGTTTTTTAAATTCTTGACCACTTCGATATGTAACTTCGAAATGTGTATTGAAGTTTTGTAAAAAAGCCAACACACACAACAATACAGATGCCCAAATCGAAATCGAATTATTCACAAAGATAAAATTATAGACAATTAATCCAATACCAACTAAAAGTAACAAAAAGGATATTATCCTTGTCATATAATAAGATGTATCAACCATTGTTTGAACTATCGCTGGCTGATTTTTTGCTTTATAATATGCTATATTTCTATTCAATCCATTATAAACTCCCAATTGACAAAATGAAGTATAAGATAGGATGATCAAAACTTTATTTATAGTTCCCAACTCAGCCGGTAGTACAAATCTAGCAGAAACAACACTAGAAATCATACCTACTATTGGAGAAACAATACTGGCAATAATATACAAAAAGTCAGATTTGTGATTAGAATATATTTTTAAGACTTTCATAACTCTTTCATTTTTTCTTCTATTTTATCTGACAAAACAGCGATTTCGTCATTTTTAATAAATGCCCGAAATTCCATTTCAAAGAAATAATGATAAACTTTTGCAACATACAACTCAATTGTCTTCAAATCTGCAACATCATATTTATGATTTCGTATCACATTCTGGAGTTGTTCAACTGACTGCACTTTAGTAATCCCTGGAAAATCTCTAAAAAATACATTTCCCAAAACTATTACAGGTTTTTGTCGCATCCAAAATTCCATACCAATAGTACCATTCAATGTAATCACACTAGATACTTTTTTGCAAATTTCAAAAGAAGATACATCACCACTCACAAACTTAATATTGCAAAAGCGTTGCTTTAGCATTCTGTATTTTTTAGTCAACAAAACACCAATTTGCTGAGGGTGCTCCTTTATAATTAGGATTTGATTGGTACTTAAGCTATGAGCTATCTGCCCTATAATACGAGTCTGATCATTAAAATAATATCCCCAATATTCAACAACCGCCTCAGGTTCAAAATGCAAAGGATAAAGGATGTATTCGGTATTACTATCCCATTTTATTGAATCATGAGAATGCATCAAACGATTATAACAAATCTTCAATGAATCATATACGTATTCCAAACTATTCTCGTAATAAAAAGTACCAGCTATTTTGTTCTTAATAATTTCTATCAAGCAGTTCTTAAAATTTTCAAAGCCCCTTATAGTATCCTTTACTAATGAAGGTGTTTGCGCAGGAACATAAGAAGGACGAAGATAACGATTACTATTATCAGCTATCAGCTTTCGGGCTCTTTCATAATCAAATTCATTAGGCAAGACGTTGTCCCAGACTGCTGATGGGACATATGTATCAAAAGGAGTTTTCAGCCAAAAAGTAAGCGGAAGGAAAAAAGAAGGACAAGGACAAAAATATTTAATATTCTTAATCTTAGCTTCATTATACATAACTTCCATAAACTCCATTGTTACAACTTCATTTAAAATTGCATCCGGTTTATATTTATCAAATACATTTTTCCAAAATGAAATTTCTTTGCCGAGAATTTCCAAACGCTTTTCATAAGCATATCTCTTTAAAAATCTATCAGAATCCCATGAATGTTTAAGATAATTCTTAGGAATATCAGCAATTGGCAATTTATTATACTCTTCATCGAAACATGCAACCACATTATATCCCGCTTCGAGTAATTGTTTTTTAAGATTCACTCTTAGGGCGACAACAATAATCTCAATGTTTTTATTGCGAATATCCTTAAATGGATAATCGCGATCTAATACTAATAATCTTTTCATTGCAAATAAAATACTAAACCACTTTTAAAAAAGCGGTTTGATTAAAAAAAAATACATTTATTCACTGCTATTTTTCTATCGTAAACATCCAACCCCTATGGCAATACAACTCCATCCCCTGTATTTACTGGGGTTACAGAGTATTTTAAGAATTTGTTTTTTTCGAATATTAAATAGGTTTAACTAAAAGAGTCTCTGTCATCAAGGCATAATCCCTTCTTCCAGCTACAATCATGTCAAAGAATCCCCCTAAAGAAATCCTGTGAAGTCATTGTCATTAACTTGCAGGTTTCTAAGAAAATAAGGTAGGTCGCTGTGACTTTGGCTCCCTGCTCACTATTAAATCCACCGAAGTTCTTTCGGAGATTTGTGAATGGGCAGACTGTGTGTTCACTGGCATTATCTATCAAGACGCTGCCTATCTTCTTATATGCCATCAGTTCTTCCCAATGCTTGGTCATATATGCTAAGGCTTGTTGCAACTTAGCGGAGAGCATAATCTCGTTTTTTCAAACGGTTTCAACAGTGCCGTCGCTTGCTGATAGATGTCGTGTAACACTGGTAGAGATTCCTCACCTCTATGCTTGACTATCTCTTTTTCTGTGCGACCCAATGTATGCAGCATAGGCATCAGTCATCAACGTATCCAGACAAATCAAAAAATTGTGATAAGCTTGGCTCCAAGACATCCACATCTAGCCCAGAATCCTCCTTGTTTTTTGAAAGATCATAATTTATATAAGTTTTGCCCAATCTGTACGCTGTGAAACCTACAGGTTGGGATTTTTGCTATTTCTTGATATGCTTTACCAATTCATTCGCCTTCTTATATTCCTCGTGGCTACCGATATCGAGCCAATAGCCTGTTATCGGGTAGCGGATAACAGTTTTGCCAGCTGCTACAGCATCATTCATCAAATCGGTAGCGTTATAGAAAGTATTCTTTGGCATATTCTCTAGCAACTCTCGCTTGATGAGATAGATTCCCGCATTAGCAAAGTAATTATATACAGGTTTTTCCTTTACTCCCTTGATATTTCTACCATCCAGGTCGAAGATGCCGTATGGAATAGAGACAGAATAAGGAACTGCCGCTACAGACATATCAGCATTGTGCTCCTTGAAGTGAAGATAGAAATCTTCATAGTCGATGTTGGTAAAGAGGTCAGAATTCATCACCATCACCACATCATTATAGAACTTAGGCACAAACTGGGTAGCACCCATGGTACCCAAGAACTGAGGTTCCTTGATACAATTAACCTTTACTCCATTTACTGGTTGAGCGAAATGTTCCTCCAGCTGCTCATGAAGATAGTTTACCGTAACCGATATATGTTTGATGCCATTCTCCATTAGGCTATCTATGTTATAGTCAATAATAGGTTTGCCACCTACTGGCAGCAAAGGTTTAGGAGTTGTTTCTGTCAGAGGACGAAGACGAACTCCCTTACCACCTGCCATAAGGACAGCATCCATCGGGAGAAGAGTATTAAATTTATCGAGATTTATCATCCCCTCTATTTGATTGCTATCACCAAGTATTGGAACTAATTTTACCCGCATTTTTTTAAGTTCATGAATCTGAGCGACATCATCATCAATTCCCTTCTGGAGAAATTTAAAATTTCGATGCATAAAAGTCTCTAACTTGTCGTAAACACTTTTACCAGATATTAAAGCTCGCCTTGCATCACCATCTGTAATTGTACCAACCATTTTATAGTCTTCATCAACAACAAATAGTACTAGAGGATCATAACGAAATGAATTTAGCTGCTTTAATGCATCAATCAACTTCTTAGTTGAACTTATAATATGATTATCTTCCATATAGCTTTATATTTACTTCATATTACGACTTTGCATTAAAAATTCTGCGTACTTAAAATCATCCAGGAAATCAATATCTACAGATCTTTCTCTTGGCATTATATATGCATAAGACTTATCTGTATAATATTTTCTCTGTCGAATCATAGTTGTTGAGAATACGTAAACAGCACCATTAGGATAATAAGTCGTAGGAAGTTCCTGTCGATTAGCAATCGTACCTTCAAACAGATCTTCAAGTTTATTATTCTCATCAATCTTTTTATGCCAAAAAACCGGATGAGCCTCCTTTACATATGTAACAACAGAGTCTGCTTTACGGTCATTAAAAAGTTGAACCGCTCCATCAATATCTTCTGAGATTCGAAGTGGAGATGTTGGTTGAAGAACAACAAAAGAATCAATCGTTGTATTCCATTCTTCTTCTAAGCGGCCTATTGTATAGATATAATTATCTACAGCCATAGCCGTATCAGAAGCCAATTCTGCAGGTCGCATAAATGGGACCTCCGCACCATATTTCTTAGCTACTGCAGCAATTTCCTCATCATCTGTAGAAAGTATGACATGGTCGATTGACTTTGCTGCAAGAGCAGCCTCTATCGTATAGGCGATTAAAGGCTTGCCGCACATTTCCTTAATATTCTTACCAGGAAGTCCTTTAGAACCTCCTCTTGCAGGTATAATTGCTATCATTTTACCAAATCCTCCCAAAATAAAGTTTTATTCTCTTCGATGTCTCTATTTACGTGACGTCCAATAATCTCTTTGTATTTATTGGCAGGAATACCTGTTCCTGGACGTTTGAAAAGAATATCATTATATGTAATTTCCTGACCAGCCTTAAGAGCATTTGCTGTTGTAATACTTCTGCGGAATTTCTTCTGCTTTGCAATTTCGTCCTCAGAAACAACCTTAATGCCTGAACCTAAAGCATCTACTATACGTTTCGATTCCGAAGCAATAATTCTCATCTCTTCCGGATTAGCAGAAACCTTGTGGTCCCATCCTGGCATATTCTTATCAAGTGTGAAATGCTTTTCAATAACCGTTGCACCAAAAGCTACTGCAGCAAGAGGAATAGAAAAGCCAAATGTATGGTCAGAATAGCCTACTTCCATACCAAAAGCCTGTCGAAGAGTCTTCAAGAAATTTAGATTTACATACTCATCCTTTGGCGGATAGAGTGAGACACAATGAAGAAGTGTTACATTATGCTTATATTTCTCAGGAATCAAGTTGACTATAGCTTCGATTTCTGCAAGACTCGCCATACCAAGTGCTATCTGTGTTGGATAATCTTTTGATATAACATACTCTATCAAATCAAGATTAGTTACATCACAAGATGCTACTTTTAGATTAGCTACCTTTTGGTCAATACAGAAATCTACATCCTTCTTTGTAAAAGCAGAGGTGCTATAATCTATACCTAACTCACGAGCATAATTGAAGAACTCAATATGTTCTTGCTCCTGGATAGCAAACTTATCGACTTGCTCAAAGATATTATTCAAGCCAAGTTCTTTGGTTGACCAATTAGAAACATTCTCCAATTTTACAACCCCATCATTCAACTCTTTAAGATGATCTTCAGTCCAAAGATCGCCTCTACGATAAAGCTGAAACTTAACAGCATCAGCCCCGCACTCCTTTGCGGCTTTAATCATCTTCTTACCTAATTCAATATCGCCATTATGGTTACCACCAATCTCTGCGACGATATAAGGATATTTTCTACTCATAATTTTCAAATTAAAATTTCACATTTTCCCACCACACTGGGTATGGTGTAATATCAGTATTCTTATCTATTATTTTCTGTAATTCATTATCTGGAAGCTTTGATAAGTTTAACATCTGGTCATACAACTTCTGATAAACGGGATAAACTTCCTTTATATAACTATATTGTTTCTTCTTTAACTCTATCAACTTCTTAAATACATCAATTGTGAATGATGAAATACCTATCATATTTCCTGAATGCTGTCGATACTCAGTCAAAGATTCGTCTAAGAACTGAGCCTTTAAACCTTCATTCAACAATTGGGTAAAGAAATACCAATCTACAACCTTAAGATCCGTAGGAAATGAAACTTTAGAAAAAGCACTTATCTTCAAAGCTGAATTTGAAAAGCCAAAAATGTTTTTATCTTTAATAAAGTCTTTATCTAAGATTGTATTGGCACTAATAGTTTTTTGAAAGTAATCTTTTACTATCAGTTTTCTATCCGCGTCAACAATATCTAAATCATTCACAATGATATCATTGTTGCCAAATGATTCTAAAACATGTTCAACTCTTGTAGGATACATATAATCATCAACATCACATAGGAACAGATAATCGTAAGCATTATCTATGGCATAATTTATTCCAATAGCTCTATTGCCTGAAATGGTTGCATCACCTCGAAGTTCTATAATGTTTAAATTTGGACAATGGGAAGCAAGATTATCGTCTTTATACCCATCATTCACAATGATTAAATCAAAATTCTTATAGGTCTGATTTAAAACCGAATTAAAGAATTCATCAACATAAGTTTCTGCTCCCGGATAAAAGACAGTAAATAACGCTATCTTACTCATTCTATTTTGCTTTAATTTTAAGGATAGCAGGATTTCCTGCATAAATTCCCTTCACACGTATAGACTTACGAACTACAGAACCAGCTCCCACGATAATATCAGAAGCTATTTCGATACAGTTGGCACAAACGGATTGAGAACCGATAAAACAATTCTCTCCAATCTTACATTCACCATTGACCATGGTTCCTGTCGAGATGTGGCATTGATTACCCACTTCTGCATCATGTTCTATATTAACGAAAGTATTGATTATGCAATTATCACCTATCTTTGCACCAGCATTAACGAATGCCTGATGCATAATGACTGTACCTTCGCCTAGTTCTGCATATTTACTAACATGAGCGGTAGAGGCAATGATTGTTGCCAATCTGCCTCCAGCCGCCTTCACCTTATTATATAGTTTGATTCGGAGGGTTGGATTTTTGATGAAGCCTACAGTTATAATGAAATCACACTCCTCAACATATTGAGGAATATCATCATCGGTTCCTATTACCTTATGACCAGGTAGAACCTCCTTGCCAACTTCATCTGGCATATCAAGGATTCCCTTGATTTCGTAGCCTGCACTCTCTGCGACTTCTATCACAGACTTGCAATGACCACCGCCTCCGATTAGAATTAATGGACGTTTCATATTCACTATTTCTTAATTATAATAGAATCTTTACAATGGTTTAATGCATCATTAGCTTCTGTTTTACTATTAATACTTTGAACCATATTGCACAAGAAAGAGCCAATGAACCCTAATATAATTACTATCAAACAATACTTAAAAGATTTTTTAAAGTTCAGAGAAGAATAAATTGTACGAAGGAATACATTACATGTAGTAAACGCTGTTCCATTATTCTTTATACTCCAATGATAGGCTAAATACTTTTTCCGTTTATCATTTATTGCATCCTCATAATTTTTCCATTTACTAGAATCTAAAAGTCGGCAGTCGTGAAATCCTACATTTCCTGCAACCTGTTCGTTTTCAGAAGATCCTATAAAGAAAAAATGAAATTTATCAAAACTTACGAAATGACGATTTTTTCTCAAATCATCAACAACTTCCTTATCGAATTCACGAATTTCATTTATACGAATATCAACCATTTCTGCTTTTGAAAAAGCACTTTGAAAGACATCATTTGAAACACGTTCCTCATAATAGAAATCATTTTTCTTCAAATTACTAATTCGCAATCTGAAATAAACACCAGGACCTTTAGTATTTTCTCCTTGAACAAAATTTCCTGTTGGAGGCAATTCTTTTAGTTCAATTTTAATCAATGAACCTTTTACTAATTTCTCTAATGAATAAGTATTTTTACCTAAACTATATAGCCAAAATAGTTCTTTATCTCCAGATACAGGTTTAACCTCATGATACAAAGGATGCTCAGATATATTTTGTATTGTATAATCACCATTGAATAATGTACAAAACATAGAAGGATCCTTAATACTCTCACCCAAATCAGAAATATTGCTTTCTTCTACAACAAAAGGCAAATATAAATATATAGCCTCAATATCCTTGACTGGAGGTTTAATCATTACTCCAATATCAAGATAACGATTATAACCTCTTCTAAATATTGGTGTAGTTCCCAAATTGAAGTATTTGATGGTTTTCAAATAATTCATATGAAGTTCTACACAAACATTGGAATCAGGCTCTTGGGTGTTTACTCGTTTTGAATATAATATTCCAATACTATCCATAAAGCATTATTCGTCTACATACCAAGATTGAATTTTGGAAATATTCTGAGTATTTTCAGAACTTATAGCAGTTTCCCAATTAGGATAATTAGCTCCCTTCTTCTCATTATTTTCCCAGTGTAAAGGTAGGAGATTTGATTCATCATTAGTCCCGCCCTTACTCAAAGGCTTCAAATGGTCAATTTCCCAACCATATTTTGCATCACGATTTCCATAATCCATTCTTCTTATCCAAGCACCAGCATAATCTTTCCGAAAAACCTTAGGATCATTATTAGGATCAACTTTGGCTTTTTCCCAAATAGCTTGAATTAATGATTCATCAAAATTAGCCATAATACTAAATTCTCACACTACTAGGAATATTCACGACTCTATCTGCAAACCAGATAGTGTTCTCCAAGCCATCGTTCTCACAATTCTCAAACATTGGCAGACGATTCATCAACTCCCAGATTGGACGAGTCATTACGCCATTATCATTGGTCTGGGTAAGGAAATCAATCTGTGCCTCCTTATCCTTCAAGATAACAGCATTGAGCCAATAGTTAGAAACAGTATTTGGAGAATCTACGAAGAACTCGATATCTGGTACATTCTTGAAGTACTCCTCATATTCAGCAGCAACCTTACGCTTGCTTGCTACATACTTGTCAATGTTCTCCAACTGGGCGCATCCCATAGCTGCATTGATATTTGGCATACGATAGTTGTAACCTACATGGTCGTGACGGAATTCCCAACGATGTGGAATTTTTGCCTGTGTGGTGATATGCTTTGCGTATGCACCCAACTCCTCATCATTGAAGAGCATCATGCCACCGCCACCAGTAGTGATGGTCTTGTTACCATTGAAGCTAATCGCACCAATCTTACCAAATGTACCTGTATGCTGTCCCTTGAATGTAGAACCAATACTCTCTGCTGCATCCTCTACAAGTTCGATATGCCACTCTTTACAGATAGCTGCAATCTCATCAATGCGGACAGGATGACCGAATGAGTGCATAGGAACACAAGCCTTAACACGACGACCAGTATTCTTGTTATAGCAAGCCAAGTCATCCTCTTCGAAAGCAAAGTCCTTGCTTTTTGGAAGTTCTCCCTTGCGAGCGTTCTTGCGAACCTCTGCATTCTTCTCAAGCCATGCCTTCAAAGAATCAGGAGAAAGACCCATTGTTGAACGATCCACATCAATGAATACGGCATGAGCTCCAATATAGCTCAATGCATTGCAGGTAGCAATGAAAGTAAGAGCCTGAGTCAATACTTCATCATCTTGCTTTACACCTACGAGCAACAAGCTCATGTGAAGGGCATTAGTACCACTTACACATACCACAGCCTTCTTGGCACCTGTATATTTTGCCATATCCTCCTCAAAGCGATCCACAAACTTACCTACGGATGAAACGAAGGTTGTGTCGATACACTCGTTGAGGTATTTCTTTTCATTACCTGCAAAAACAGGGACTGCCAATGGAGTAAACTCCTGGTTGCCATAAACTGACTTAATAAAGTCTATTGTTTTACTAAAATCTGCCATAACTTTATATTTAAATAAAAAATCCCACCAACCCACCCAGTTGCTTAGATATAATTAAACATTGCTTCAATGTATGGTTTACACCATTGGTATATTTCAACCAAATTACTCCATATCCACTTTGTTGCAATTATACTATTATACAACCATACACCTGCATTGATTAAAGACTACACTCTAGACCCGCAGGTGGTGAGCTTCTAGAGGAGTCTCTTCATTTTTATTTTCATATAAAAATAAATTTTTTTAATAGGTCATGAGTTTAATGTCTGCGACCATTTATAGACAGGTTTTACATTTTTTGATCCAAGTTCTTACCTTTTTCCTCATGCTCGAAGTTAGGTATAAACTTCTTGATAGATGTCACGATTTCAGCCTTGGTGAAGTCTGGCTCTGCAAAGATGCCCTCCAATTCATCAAAGAACTGGTTAATCTCTGGCATCGGGCGACGGGTTGTCTCCTCTACTACACCGAGTGCTGAGAATCGAGTCATATTGATTTTCTCACCAGGAACATAGAATTCCTCGTAAGCTTTCTCGCCAGTAGTATCACTCTTGAAGTAAACAACAGGATAGTTGTCACTCTCGTAATCCATATCTGCAGCATACTTCTTTGCCTCTGGATCATTCTTGCACTCCACCTTCTTGAATCCTTCTGCCTTTACGAAGTCATCGCAGATAGATGAGAAGGTAAGCATCTGCTCCTCACCCAACTTAGGGAAGAATACCTCACCGCCATTTCCAAGGATACAAGCCAACATACAAATCTGGCCAGACTCCTCAGGAGATACGAAATAACGCTTCACATCAGAAGGGGCAGCCAATGGCTGCTTTTTCTGTAAACGATGAATCCAACCATCTGGCAAGGAACCGTTAGAGAAAGCTACATTGGCAAAACGAGCTGTAGTTACTTTGAAGTGCTCATTATAAGCCATCACCAGGTCTTCCATAATACGCTTGCTGGCTCCCATGATATTAACTGGATTAGCAGCCTTATCTGTAGATACGCAGAAGAAATGCTTTGGTGGGAACACGCAAAGCAAATCCATCAGTTTCTTTGCCTTGATGTCGTTGTTCTCGATAAGCGCCTGAACACTATACTTATCTTTCTCTGAACGAACATGCTTATGAGCAGAGAAATTGGCTACAATGTCAAAACCCTTCTCCTCACGAAAAATACGTTCGAAGATTGGATCTGCAAAGTTGAGGGTGTAGCAACGGAACTCATCAGGTACATAAAGTCCTTCTGTGCTTCGCACATCACGAACCAATTCAGCCAATCCGTTCTCATTCAAGTCAACAACAACTACGCTCTGCGGTTCAAAGCGAAGTACAGCCTTGATGAATGAAGAACCGATAGAACCGGCTCCACCAATTACACACACTTTCTTGCCTTTGATTTCAGCAGAAAGTTTCTCCTTGTTTGCCTCGATATCCTGAGCAAACATACTCTTTTCACGATGGGTCACATACTGACCTATGAATTTACTGAGATTAAACATTATATTGTATGTTTATATTTTTATATTTCGTTTATAAAGCTATTGAAATAGTTTTTAAGGACAATCCTCATCCACACAACATCACTTATAACTAAACAAAGCTACCAAAATCTCTTTTTGTGATGTTTGGATTGGACTCAAAATGTATTCTTTATATACACATTTATCCCTTAAATCTACATTCTCATCAAACAAATTTTCAGAAATTTCACCTTGTAAATCATCACAAATTTTCAATATTTTTTTATACAGACTAGCATCAACAGCATCTAGATATTCTGTAAAGTTTTTACGTACACTAGAAAAAACATCCTGATTTTTATCATCCAATATGATTTTAACATCATCTAAAGATGCCTGTCTATCTAATAATTTTTCGCTATTGGTCACTAGTTCCGTAAAATAGTCATAAAATGTCTGGAGTTTATATTTAAGAACAAAGCTATTTAAAATATCCCTTCTGAGATTTTCTAACTCCTTCTTTTTCTCTAAACGATTTCTATAATAAAAAATATAAAATGCGAAACTTGCGTTTACAACTCCTATTATTATCATTGCGACTTTATATACTACATCTAGCCAATTTGTCGATTGACTATTATATAAAATCCCAATAAAAGGAATTCCCCAAGAATCAGGAATCTGCGAAATAAATAGAAATATAGCGTTACTTACCATAATAATATTGGCTTCATCATTTTATCCTATTGCGGTATCAGGCCTTAATATACGATCTATTGCCTCATTTAAAGGTTTACTATAATTATAACTTCCTAGACTCTGAAATGAAAATTTTTCTAAGAATTTTTCTCGCCCTATTTTAAGTACAACATTTTTCAACATCTCTTCAAAAAAAGAAGGGTTTATAGATCGAATATCTTTGGGAATTATTATTGTCACTTTATCAAACTCACGCTCTAATTCATCTATTTTAGATTTCTTACGAACCATTTCTCCTCGATCTCTACCTGTAAAGACCTTAGATATAGCATTACCTTTCTTCACTCTGAATTCCTCTAAATTAATAACTGCATCTGCCATAACATCTATAAAATTATATTAGCATATATAAAAGTACCTGGAAAATAAAAGTCTGTATGCCTTACAAATTTCGTATCAGGCGCTTCCTCAATATCATTACTCTCATTAAAAGTCATAACTCGATATTTATGGTTATTAACCATTCTTTCGGCTGTACCATAGGTTCCATCAAAAACGATATTGGAATGGCCTGATTGTAAAACCATTTTGGAAACTTTATCTTCCCCATCTACATTTTTAAGATTAAAAAAACTTTCAATGAATCTTAAAGATCCATTTCCTCGTTGAGAATATCGTTGCGGTGACACAGAAGTCACTCCATCTTGCAATGAGTATAATGTCCAAAGTGTCTCTTCGTCAAACTTGTTTGTTTGCCAAAATCTTCTCCGTGTATATCTACTAGATAAAGTTTTCATCTTTTCAACAACATCTTGATTAGGGCAATCATTATCATGAAACTTTTCATATATAGATCTACCCATATTCAAAATTACAAGTTGAAAAACTCCAACTTCTCTGCCTTCAATAACTTTCTGTTCAAAATATCCTATAGAATATCGACAATGAGTACTAGAGTGCTCCTCTGCATTTATCAAGATTTCACCTATTACAGTACAAAGATTGTCCATACTATCATCATCTAGTTTCCGCCCCATCCTAGCAAGACATTTTTCGACATAATCTGATAAAGATGTCGTATCTAATTCTTTTTGTTCAATTTGCTCTATAGAATTATTGACTGCTCTATGCATACACAAATGATAAGGTATAATATTAGGATATTCAATGTGTCTATTAGCATGAATAGCTTGTGATCCTACAGAAAAAAGCATAGTTCTCACATTGCTCCCTTTCTTAGACTTATCAGTTATAGCCTTTGTAAAAGAACGATTCTTGGGAATACGCTCGCAAATATCATAAATGCGTAAAATATCTTTTAAAATTAAATCCAAAAGCACTTGAGCTTCTAAAGTAAAGCGCTTACATTGTGAATAATCAATCACAACTTCACTATGTTTTTGAAACAACAAGGATGCTGTTAACATTTTGATAGCCTCAAAACTTTCTTTTGGGTTTTCAATTAAAGAAAAGACATTGGGAATCTCAACAACTCCCTCGTAATTATCAACAACACTCATTATCTTTTCGAAACTGAGAGGACTTTCTACATTCGAAAATAAGTATTTAGTACTTTCTGACAACTTTAATTTTAAAATATTGTCAATCGATGTTTCGTAATCTAGAGATTGTAATAAAGCCAGATATTGCTCATGCCTTTTTCTACGAACAAGTCGCTTCTTCTTTTTCCGCCTAAGATCATGGATATACCTTCTCAAGGCAATGTAATTAACACGATACTTTCCTTTCATCATTAATTCATTTAATTATGTTTCGACCTTTGCGGTTCTAATTAAAGTCCTGCATCACTTTCTCAAAATATTCCCTTGTTTCCATTCTCTAAAATTTTGAATTCGGATGCAAAGGTAATATTTTATTTCAGCCTACCTTACGCAGTATTGGTGATTAACCAAAACATTTTTAATTTTGCACTTGCTTAATACTTTACTAAGAAATACAACTTTCTATAAGCCTATTAAAATTATCTTTGATAATACTCTCATAACATCCCAATTCTGCTAAGAAAGAATAAGTATTTTTTATGTCACATTTTCTATTAAACGGACAATCAGTTTCTATTAGCAATCTATCCAAAGGAATCCTATCAATAATATTACGACCTTTATTTGTCAAAGTCATCGCTTCATTTACAGAGAAATAGTAACCTTCTTGCAATATCTCTGGCACCAGACTGACATCTCCTGTATACCAATGAAATATCACATTTCTTATCTCATACTCTTTCAATAGAGCCAGAAGTTCTTGCTCAGCATTTCTAGAATGTACACTCAGTATCTTGCTTTTGCCTCGCAAGTAGGATAGAATTCTACGTAAACTTTCAATTTGAATATCTTTAGTAGCTTTACCTTCACGAGAAAAGTCTAATCCAATTTCACCTATATAAGAAGTTTTATCAAGCAATCGTTCAAACAAAGACAACTCATTTTGAAGTTGATGAGCCAACAAAGGATGAAAACCCAAAGCTAGCCGTACATGCTTATAGGTTCTGACATGCTGCCATCCTATCTGAAAGTGACTAGGAGCGTTTGTCATTCCGATAACAATGTCTCCCCGTTGCTCTATATCACTTATATATTTTTCTGGATTAGGCATCATATCAAAATGGCAATGGGTGTCTATCATCATAATCCTACCTTTCGTCTCATGACTACATCACCATTCTCTGCAACCCAATCCTGGATTTGCTGATAGGAGCGCATAATAAGTTCTACATAATGATCAATATCTGCAGTATCAATACCTTCCGCCAACAATTCATCAAAGACATCTTGCCTATTCATTTTACGCACGAAACGCAACAGCAAGTTGATGTCAAGGCTTGTCTTCTTGGCTAAATTGTTGATATCAAAGTATCGTGTAGCATGAAAAATATCTGTACCCAATTCATTTGGGTCATCTAAACCTATCGCATGCATAGCCACTCTTCGATATATGCAAGGCATACACATTCCACAATGATGGATATGATGTACTTTGATATAATCTCCGCTTTTGTCCCACCATCTATTATGAGAACGCTTAGCACATGAACAAGACAATGAAGCAAGCGTGACTAGCATCTCTTTTTTATGAGCTTCAGCAGCACAATCATACATCATATCTGCTTTTGACTTAAACCTATAAGGATTAAGTAGCTGCTCACGGATACCTACTCTCTCCAATGCATTCATGATTAGCTTCATTGAAACAGGATGAGTGGTTCGAGTACTACAAGAACTTCGTCTAGATTTGCAAAGAGGAATATTGATTGAGATTGTACCATTTTCTGGAACTATCAAGTTATGCACTCCTTGTATGGTATGGGCGCAATACAAGCCCATTGCAAAAAACAGAAAAGATCTAGAGCGAAATGTTGTCTCATACTTAGCACTTCTTTGCTTTGCACAACTCCTCATACCAACCTTTGACTGAATACTGGTATATTTTCCTTCCAAATAATGGTTCCTCCAGCAAGCATCAAGTATACGTTTTTGATCTTGTCGCTCCTTACCCATATCACAATGGGATACCAGCAAGACCTTCTTACCTTCTCTTGCTAAACTTGCAAAGTCTATAAAACCTATCAATGAATCAAGACCTCCAGAAAACAAAGATACATACTCATATTCTTCATGATTATAATGACTTTCTATTTGAGGGGCATAATTGATTTGAGGAAATGGAACAAATGATACGCTCCAATTATCTCCTGTCAAATAGCTTAATGCTGTATTGAACATTTCTTGATTCTGCCTAAATATATCTACATTGACAACTGGGACATCTTGCAAGACGATATCTCTGCACCACCCATCATCCGCAAAAGCAAGACGATTGATTATGCGATCAGCAGTATATACCAGCTGAGACAAGATCAACACATCAAAATAAGTAGACGACGTATCTTGCGAAAACTCCCACAAATGGAAGAAATCAAAATTTAATGTTGTCTCTATCGGTTGATCATTAACATCTGTGGCATGCAGGACAAACTGCCCCAACTCCTTACTCTGAACATCATGGGAAGGAGTGAATTCTACATTTATTCTTGACTCCATATTTCCAAAATTTGTTGAGTTAACGTTTCAATGAATTGCTTACCCTCTTCTGTTTCGAAGTTGACATGATGCATATTATCCAAACATGCTTCATTAATAGCAGCACGAACAAAATCCCTTATTTCTCGACAGACTTGATCAGGTTCAGCATCTTTGGAAAAGATATAAGAATCGAACAAGACTCCATTCAGTTCCATGATATAATTAAGCTGAAATTCTATCATCCAACCTTCTATTTGATCCTCTGTGGCATCTTTCAGAATTTGTTCAATATCCTCTGCAGTCTCTACTTCCGAGAAGATTTGTTGCAATAGGTTTTCAAATGCTGCACGAGCAGCTATCTCATCCAATGTAGAATGGTCATGTTCAGCATTAGGATTGGATAGATGTTTAGCTAATTGTACTATAACATCTCGAACGGTAAGCTGAGCATAATTCGCATCAGGTTCGAGTTGAGCAATATAACTTTGCAAGCTACCATTCTTGACAGAAGAAATAGCACCTATAAAATTACGAGCTACTCTTCCTCCTGCACGACCATAACTTCCATGGGAGTCAGTGATGATGGCTCTAGACAATTGCCTCAAGAAATTACGAACCATAGGTTGCGTAACCTCATTCCGATGCCTCACTATTGTAGTCATAGCTTTCTTAGCTGATGACCAATTAGGTGTGGTCTTTAAGTTTAAAGATTGCGATGTTCCCATTGTATATTATTTGTTTAGCATTTTTTGTAATTTTTCTCCAAATTTTAAAGGACTAATAAAATGATTCCAAAAATCGTTTTTCTTTAGTTTTCCTAAAATTACTCCCCATGCTGGTTCCATTTTTAAAGTATCAACGTGAGAAAACAAGCTCTTGCAATCAGACTCATTTTGGATTAGGGCTCTTACTTCACTATCAGCTTGTAGTAATTCAAGGACCTTACTATCATTGGGATTTTTAGTAAAATCATGATTGAGCAACATGATAACCATCTGCCGTTCTTCATCTTCCAATTTGGCAATTTCCTCCTGTAAAAACTTTTTCTTAGCTATGGCTGATTGCTTATTACGAAGAGTCAGATAAAACCTACGGGCAACATTGGAAACTAAACTTTCTACAGGTACACTATTTTTTAAAGAGTCTCTTGCAATCCAGAAATATTCTTTGAGGTTTACACCAGATAAACTAGGAGAAAGGGACAACCAATCCAAGACCAGATTATCTTCTTCCCATTCCTGCCATCGTTTATCATTCAACTTTTTCTTTTGCCTTGCACATTCTTCTACCTCGCCAATTTTATCTATTATACCATCTCCCAATAATTGCATCCCATATAAAGACTCAAACAATCTTTGATATTTGAAATTATATTCGAGAAGCATCAGCTTCGCCAACACTGTTGGGTCTATTTCACGTATGTTCGCAACCTGTACCATCCGCATTCGCAAGTCAAACGTATTGAGGAAACGCTTTAACTGGCGAGGGCTACCATTTAGGAAACGCGTCATCATGGGGATGATTGGGATAAGAGCTTCCACATCTGGAATTTTGTTTTCTCCAAGTGCAGCTCTCATTTTTTCCGCATCATAATTGCCGAAGGGTTCTTTATTCTTATAGTCATTATAGTCTTTGATGACGGCATTAAAGAAGTTTGGATACTTACTTTTCAGAAGCAGAAACAAAATATATGTATATTGCTCATTTAATGAAAGTCTTGGCAAGCGATATGGAATCTGTATCAGCTTTTCCAAGTAATCAGAAAAAGGACTATAAATCTGTCTTTTATCTTGTTCTATCTCTGGATAATGCTCTTTGATGGCTCTTTCCACCATTCGCTCATCGGCACCTAGCACAAAAGCCGTATTCTTGACATTAAGGAAGAGTTTGATTGCCTCGATGCATTCTATCATCTTTTCGCCAGAGCATCTATCTAAGTCATCGATATAGACTATGATGGAATCAAATTTCGCATCCTCTACTATACTCTCCAAAAGCGTTCTGAATTTGGTGACAAACAATGAGGTATGTTCGTTTTGAAATTCATTTTGAAACTTCGTAATATCGTCTACACCAACGCATTTTTTCAAATCATCTGCTGTTGGCAAATTGCTCTTTATCGCATTTGGAATCTTATCCCAAACATATTTCTTCAGCAGCAAGACACCGAGCTTAAGCAAGTTGATGCGCTTTAATATAATATCTAGCTTATCAAAGATATCGCGATTGTCAGAAAGATATTTCTCAACAGAATCAAGTAGTACCTGTATTAGAGAATACTTTGTCGTCTCATAACTTTCATATTGCCAGCCATTAAAACGTACCTGCAAGATTCTAGGGTTGTTCTCCTCAGCAACCTGCTTTGTTATTTCTTCATTAATCTCTTTCTCCATCAATAGCATTAAGCTACTTTTACCATATCCCCAATTGCCAAATATACCAATAGAGGTTGGCAACATAGATTTATCCAAGACTATCTCTTTCAATAGTCTTGCATGAAAGCGATAGCCCAACAAATCTTCAGATGTTTCTATATCTTTCCACATAATGATCTTTTTTTAAGCATGTTTGATAAATTCATAGGATTCCTCTAATGTAAGCGGTCACTTTAGGTACGTTAAACCCTAAAATGAACGCTTTTTTATTATCTTTTAAGAAAAAAGCATTTGATTTTATGCCCAAGCAGTAACAGTAGACAGCTGCCATCTATGGGCTAAAGTGACTACTTACCCACTACTTCCTCTTTTCCATCAGCCTTACGATGGATTCTTTTATGTCATGGAGGTTCATGCCGTGAGGTAAAGGGAATTCCTGCTCGTCTTCGGTCATGTCTCTTGGGTCTAAATAGACTCATTGCCAATTGATGAAGACTTCGAAGGCTTAGGTCTCTGTGTAGACCCAAGAGACATCTGTTGCTACGAAACCATTTTCAGCTACATATCCTTCACTTTTTGCCATGGCTTCGCCGTCGTCCCCTGCAATAGTGGACGTAACCTGTGAGTGTATATTTGTCTCTTTCATCATACGAATCAAGTTCGTTTTTTGATGCCGTTCATCTGAATCTCGATATAAGAGACACAGAATCTCTTTGCAAAAATACGAAAATTGTTGGAAACTAGCAAATTATGCGTGTTAAAAAATTAATATCATTCTACGAAAATCAACATTATTTTACTATTCTTTTCGCACATAATTTCCTAAGTCGTTGATTGAACGAATGTTTTTCGGTTTTCAGTGTCTCTCATGTAAAGATTCTGAAAAATTGGTTCATTTTGGTTCATTTTACAAAATCCCTCTTTTTATTCTTTTTTGTGGCTTATAGGGCTGCCAGTATTTTGGCGTTGGCATCATCTACTTTATTATATATGTCATTTGCGGTGGCTTTGTCTGTCCACAGGAACTCTCCGAGCACTTAAAGCTCAGTCGCCGCACCTTGCAGGAATACCGCAAGCCGATAATTGATGGGAAAATCAGAGATGACAGATACACCTGATACAATTGCCTCTAAACGAACAAAGGGAA
>ENA-ORNT01000621-ORNT01000621.1-human-gut-metagenome-genome-assembly--contig:-NODE-621-length-25317-cov-12.861689_pt1 | contig 25317 bp, 21 predicted proteins | sample MGYA00242120_ERZ509032 | MGnify/ENA primary metagenome ERZ509032 (study PRJEB26280, sample SAMEA2338729) | human gut metagenome | biome: human gut; feature: human-associated habitat; material: faeces...
GCCATCTTTACCGCCATGGACGCCTGCCTTGCACAGGCGCAGTGATGCTGTAAACTATAAAAGCAAAAACTGCCGCACAATTGTGCGGCAGTTTTTGCTTTTATAGGGTGCTTTGCAGCCGTGCGCCGCTGGCGTACTGGGTGCGGCGGTCCATCTGATTATCCAGCGGCTGACCGGCGGCATAGCGCTTGAGGTTGTGCGCAAAGATATCCACGATGTTGTCCAGCGTCTTGGGCAGGCTGAAGCCGCCGGTAACGTGGGGCGTGATGATCACGTTCGGCTCTGCCCACAGGGGATGCTCCGGCGGTAGCGGCTCGGGGTCGGTCACGTCCAGCCCTGCACCGGAAAGCCGCCCGCTGTGGACGGCGGCTGCCAGCGCCTCGCCGTCCACGGCAGTGCCGCGCCCCACATTGAGCAGAATGGCACCGGGCTTGCAGAGCGCCAGCCGCTCGGCATTGAACAAGTGCTGCGTCTCCGGCGTGCCGGGCAAACTCAGCGCCACAAGATCGGCCTGCGGCAGTTCTGCGTCCAATGCGCTCTGCGCCACCACCCGGGTGCAGTAGTCCGGGCAAGGAGTATCCGGGTGCACCGTGCGGCGCACGCCCACCACCTCGGCACCCAGCGCATGCGCCCGCCGGGCAAAGTTCGAGCCGATATCGCCCATGCCCACGCACAGCACCCGGCTGCCCGCGATACTGCCCACAGAGTGGCCGGTGGGTGCCCAGCGGTGCTCCCGCTGGTTGTCCCGGTAGGCGGGCAGCTCCTTGAGCAGGCTGAGCCACATTGCCAGCATACACTCACTGATGGCCAGACCATAAGCGCCGGTGGCGTTGGTCACGATGCAGCCCTCCGGCAGCACCCCCGGCTCCAGATAGTTATTGGGGCCCGCTGTGTTGGACTGGAACCACTCCAGATGGTCGTTCTGCCGGATCAGCGGCACCGGCAGATTACCCAGCACGGCATCTGCCCACAGGGCATCCTCCACCGTGGCAGTATCCGGGGTGGTAAAGCGATATGCAAAGCCCTGCACCGCCTCAATGCGGTTCCTCTGCTCTGCGCTGATGGGCAGACAGACAAGGATATGTTTGGACATAATGGAGTCTCCTTCCCTCTTTTTTGTCTATCATACCGCAAACTGTGCGGCGGCACAAGGGGGCGGTTCTGTGCTTTCAGACGCATCCCGTAAAAGAACAATGCCGGGCAGCCCGAAAGCCGCCCGACACCGCATTCTATTTTAGTCCAGTGCACGGATGGCGTCCATCGTGCATTGATACTGCTCTTCCACCTTTGCAAACTGCTCCTGTGTGCCCTCCAGCTGCCCGGCGCGCAGGGTCTCGGTCAGGGTATAGGCGGGCGCATACAGGTTGGAAAAGCCAAGATTCTGGCAGACGCCCTTGAGGGTATGCGCTCCGCGGAACGCCTCCTTCACGTCTCCCCTGCGCAGCGCTTCCTCCAGGATCTGAAAGCTGTCGTCCTGCAAGAACATCCGCACAAATTTGCAGATCATGGTCTCGTTATACAGCCGCCCCAGCACCTCCTGATAGTCTGCGCCCATCTTTTTATAGCATTCCTGTATCGTCATCGCTTACGCCGTGCCTTTCTTTTCAGCCTCTGTCTAATTTCCCACCGCCGCACTTCCCGGCGATATAGTGTTATGATAGCACCTTTCCGGCTTGCTTGCAACTAGAGCGCAACAAATTTTGTGTTCTGTCCAGTTTTTGCATCCGCTTTTCGGCAGTTGCACCAAAACCTCACCTTTTTGCAAAAGATGCCTGTCATCGCCCGCTTCCTCACTGCTGCTTTTATTGGCTGAAAAAGTCGAAAAGCACCGATGCCCCTAACTGCGGATTCTGTATTGACGAACCGCGCAAAAAACGATATACTATATTCTGGCGGTGCAGCTGTGCCGCCAGATGTCGGGGTGTTGCGCAGTTGGTAGCGCGCCTGCTTTGGGAGCAGGAGGCCGCGAGTTCGAGTCTCGCCACTCCGATCCTGCAAACGCACGTTGATTCGGTAAGGATCGGCGTGCGTTTTTGTTTTGTTGTTGAAATTGCCGGGAGGATATCTGAAAGGGTGCAAAAACTGCGCACACTGTAAAGCCGCTTTCAAAAAACAGAGCAGCCTTTTTCTATTTCCTCCCCTTTTGCGGGATTGATAAAAGCCCACAAGTGCGGTATACTGAATAGTACTTTATTCGAGCGAAGTAAGGAGGTGCGGCCCATGGCGATCGGTGTACCACGCCCACTGGCGATAGAAAAACCGCAGGCCGTAGATCTTGTACAGGCGGCGCGGTATTTCGGCGCGCACGGCGAGCCGGACGCCGCCACGCTGGCACTGCTGCAAAAATGCGCCGTGCCGCTGCTGGCGGCGGCAACGCCCCGGGCGGTGTGGCTGCTGGCAGACACCCCCGCCCTGACCGAGGCCGGACTTCTGCCCGGCGAGGATGTGCACAAGCATCTGGCAGGCTGCGGGCAGGCCATTCTGCTGGCGGTGACGCTGGGCCCCGGGGTGGATGCCCAGATCCGCCGGGCGGGCGTGGGCGACATTGCCGCCGGGGTAGCCGCCGATGCCTTGGGCAGCGCACTGGCCGAGCAGGCCGCCGATGCCGCCGAGGCGCAGCTGCGCCAGTGGGCGGCGACAGAGGGAAAGTATCTGACCGGGCGCTTTTCGCCCGGCTACGGCGATTGGGACATCGCGGTGCAGCCGCTGGTGGCAGCGGCACTGGACACCGCGCGCAAGGCCGGGCTGTGCGTCACCGACACCAACCTGATGACCCCGCGCAAGAGCGTGACTGCCCTGCTGGGGGTCAGCGACCACCCGGTAAAAGGACAACTGGCCGGGTGCGGCCATTGCGTGCTGCGCACCCGCTGCGAATACAGAAAGAGGGGAAAGACCTGTGCAAGTGAATGAACTTTTCAGACAGAGCAATACCATCCTGCTGGACGGCGGCATGGGCACCATGCTGCAAGCTGCCGGGCTCAAGCTGGGCGCACGCCCGGAAGAGCTGAACATCACCGACCCGGCGCTCATCGAGGGCATCCATGGGCAGTACGCTGCGGCGGGCAGCCGTATCGTCAACGCCAACACCTTCGGCGCTTCTGCCCACAAGCTGGCAGGCAGTGCTTACACGCTGGAGCAGGTCATCACCGCAGGCATTGAAAACTGCAAGCGTGCCTGTGCGCCCTACGGTGCGCTGACCGCGCTGGACGTAGGCCCGCTGGGCGAGCTGCTGGAACCCAGCGGAACGCTGGCTTTTGAGGATGCTGTGGCTGAGTATGCCCGCATCGTCAAGGCAGGCGAAGCCGCCGGGGCAGACCTGATCTTTTTTGAGACCTATACCGACCTGTACGAGCTGAAAGCTGCTCTGCTGGCTGCCAAGGAAAACACCCATCTGCCCATTCTGGCCAGCATGAGCTTTGAAGCGGGCGGGCGCACCTTTACCGGCTGCACAGTGGAAAGCTTTGCCGCCACCGCCCGGGGCTTGGGGGCAGACGCCGTGGGCATCAACTGTTCACTGGGCCCCAAGGAGATCTTCCCCATGGCAAAGCGGCTGGCCGAGGCCGTGCCCGGCAACTTCCCGGTGTTCGTCAAGCCCAACGCCGGTCTGCCCCGTGCAGACGGCAGCGGCTACGACATCACCCCGCAGCTGTTTGCCTTGCAGATGAAGCCCTACCGGGAGCTGCACCTGTTTGCCGCCGGCGGCTGCTGCGGCACCACCCCGGAGTTCATCAAGCTGCTCAACGGCACCTTTGCAGGCTGCACCCCGGGGCGTCCCGCGCACCGGATGCCCTCGGTGCTGTGCACCCCGGTGGACACCGTTACGGTGGACGGCATCACGGTGGTGGGCGAGCGCATCAACCCCACCGGCAAAAAGCGCTTCCAGCAGGCATTGCGGGAAGGCGACATGAACTATGTGCTGGAACAGGCCGTCAGTCAGGCAGAGGCCGGTGCGCAGATCCTGGACGTGAACGTGGGCGCACCCGGCGTAGACGAGCCGGTGCTGATGGAGCAGGTGGTCAAGGCTCTGCAAAGCGTGACCAGTTTGCCTTTGCAGCTGGACTCCTCCAACGTGGAGGCGCTGGCGCGGGGTCTGCGGGTGTACAACGGCAAGCCCATCGTCAACTCCACCAACGGCGAGCCGGAAAAGCTCGCCGCCATCCTGCCGCTGTGCAAGAAGTACGGTGCCGCCATCGTGGGGCTGGCCATCGACGAAAAAGGCATCCAGCCCAAAGCCGCAGACCGCGTGGTCATTGCCCGCCGCATCACCGAAGCGGCGCTGGCAGCAGGCATCCCTCGGGAAGATATCTACATCGACTGCCTTACCCTGACCGCCAGCGCCCAGCAGGAGGATGTGCTGGCCACGGTGCAGGCACTGGAAGCCTGCAAAAAGGAACTGGGAGTGCGCACCGTGCTGGGCGTGTCCAACATCAGCTTTGGTCTGCCCTGCCGCACCTACCTGAACACCACCTTTTTGACCATGGCCATGTACGCAGGGCTGGACCTTGCCATCATGAACCCCTCCAGCGAGGAGATGATGGCGGCGGTGTACGCCTACAACGTGCTGACCAACCGGGACAAGCAGAGCACAAAGTACATCGAGCGCTTTGCTGACCGCGTGCCCGCCAGCACTGCGCTGGCACAGGCTGCAAAGGCCGCGCCTGCCGCCAATGCCGCCGAAACAGAGCTTACCGGTCCCTACGCTGCCCTGATGAAAGCGGTGGAAAAGGGCTTGAAGGGTGACGCCGCCGCCCATACCCGCGCCCTGCTGGCGGAAAAGCAGCCGCTGGAGGTGGTGGACGAAGCCTTGATCCCCGCTTTGGACATCGTGGGTGCCAAATACGAAAAAGGCACCCTGTTCCTGCCACAGCTGCTGCAGGCTGCCAGCGCCGCCCAGAGCGCCTTTGAGGAGATCAAAACTGCCATTGCCCAAAAGGGCGAGGGCAGCGCCAGCAAGGGGCGTATCGTCCTTGCCACCGTCAAGGGCGACGTACACGACATCGGCAAGAATATCGTCCGGGTCATTCTGGAAAACTACGGCTTTGAGGTGCTGGACCTTGGCCGGGACGTGCCGGTGGAGACGGTGGTGGACACCGTGCGGGAAAAGGACGTGCATCTGGTAGGCCTTTCGGCGCTGATGACCACCACCCTGAAAAGCATGGAGGAGACCATCGCCGCCCTGCACGCCGCGCAGCTGGACTGCAAGATCATGGTGGGCGGTGCCGTGCTGACCCCGGAATACGCCGAGAAGATCGGCGCGGACTGGTACGCCAAGGACGCTAAGCGCAGCGCCGACATCGCCAAGGAGTTCTTTGGAGTGTAACGCGGAATATTTCAGATTCAGACTGCTGAAAAGTGCGGACTTTTCAGCAGTCTTTTTTATGGGCAGGGCGTTTATCGCAATTTTCAAAAACAGTGCCTGTCAAAACGGCATATTTGCGATATGCAGTTTGCGGATGTTGCTCGGACATTATAAACGCAAACTGCAATATTTGCAAACTGTTCAAAATTACCACAAAGAATTGCCACGATTGTCTGGCATAATAAGGGTGCACTCAGGGAGAACGGAACGGACATCCCCCATAACCTCCGAAAGGTTCTCCCCGCAAAAGCCCATGCAGGCACATTTCCCTGCGGGTGCGGCCGCAGCAGCGGCGCACAGCAGGCCCATAAAAAACTGTCTCCCGTTTCTATGCGAGGCAATAGCCAGAACGGCGGACAGACTACCAAATCCCTCCTGATCAAGCCGCAATGTTCAGGGGTTCCTATACAGCAGGCAGTGTCGCTTTCCTCCTCCTTTCCACGACACTGCCTGCTTTTTGTTTGCGCATTTTTCCGCGAAATGCAAGAAAGCGCCGGGGCGGAAGAATTGCCCTTGCCCCCGCCTCCTGCATACAAAACCGCCCCGGCTTCCATTGCGGAAACCGGGGCGGTTCGTTTGCTTTAGGGGCGCTTTTTCAGGCGCTCACACAAAACCTTGCGAGGGGTCTTTTGGTAAGCCCCGCGTATGCGGGGAAAAGCAGATGCACTATGCTGACCTTGAGGATATGCAGGGATCACCCCCGCATATGCGGGGAAAAGGTCCAGCTTCTGCCGGATCTGTGTTTCCACAAAGGATCACCCCCGCTTATGCGGGGAAAAGCTTTACCCGACAAGGGTCGTTGACCCTTGACCCGGATCACCCCCGCGTATGCGGGGAAAAGTCGTGTTCACGGAGCATCATCATGCGGCGAAAAGGATCACCCCCGCGTACGCGGGGAAAAGACTAAAAAGATCCCGTAGCACCGTGTCTCCCGTTGCTATTGTACCGCTGTTTCCTTCAGTTTGCAATAAACCTGTTGTATCAAATGGCAGTCCGGCAGGGCGCGATGCTCCACTTTTTCTGCCAGCTGAAAATGCTGCGCCAGCGCCTGCAGGTCCGGCCGGATCACGCCCGGCATCTCGTCCCTCTCAGTTTCCTCCGCGCATAACGGTCATCAGCCCAAGGCCATAGGCCTTGCCGCGCCCCATGCCCTGACACAGCAGTGCCCGGAACTGCTCTGCATCGGTCACCTGCAAAACGCCCTCATAGGTCACTGCCAACAGGGTCACCGGGCGGGTGCCGTGCTTGGCAAAATGCTGCCACTGCACCCGGGTCACGGTAAATCCCTCATCCCGCAGGGCAAAGCCGTGCTTTTCAGCGCGCTCCAACAGCCACTGCTTCTGGTACTGTGTTGTGCAATGTGCGGCCACGGTTCCCCGCGCTGCGGGGTTTTGGGGGTCTTTGCAGCTTTTGGTGGGGTTTGCAGTCAGCCGGAACTGCCAGCAGCTGCCCGGCTCCACCCGCTGCAAAAGCGGGTCGTAGCTGCGGGTCTCTGCAGCCGCTCCGGTGCCAAACTGCTCCACCACGCCGGACAGCTCCGGTGCATCCTCGCTGAGCAGCAGCAGATACAGCCGCTCTCCCAGACGATCCAACCGCCACAGTCTGCGGCGGCGCTCCCCTGCAAAAGCGCTTTCCACTGCGCCATGCAGTTTTTGCGGTGCCGCCAGCGCAGCCATGGTGCTGCGGCGGGTGAGATCGAGTTCTACCCGTGATAAATACATTCTCTCGCCCCCTTTTTACAATTCCCGGAACGGATCGTGCTCCGTAGTCTCCGGGCTATCCGGCATCTTCTTCCATAGTTCCCGTACCGAGCGGTAGCCGTACTGCCGATGATGCGGGTCAAAGCTCACCGGCACATCCCGCTGCGGAGCCGTGCCCGGCTCCAGCGGATCGGCGTCCAACAAGATCCGGCTCTGCCGTCCCGGGCACAGGGGCGGTTCCGCTTGCAGTACCTCCTGCAAGCTGCCCGGGCGTACTCCCAGACAGAGCGGCAGGGTAGGCGGACAGCAGCGGCGGCCGAGATACAGCGGAAATTCCGGGTGCAGCAGTGCCTGCTGCAGCTGCTGCAAAAGGGCGGTGTCGGTGCTTTCGATCCCGGCCAGAAACACGGCATCCTGCAAATAATGGCGGTAGGTCACATAAGAGGTCTTTTCGTCCTGCGTCTTTGCCGTGTGGTAGTCCACCAGCAGCTGCCCTTCCCGCTCCACGCGGACGCCGAACCGCAGCCCGGTCAGCCGGGTCAGCGCTTCGCGCTCGTCCCGCCGCAGCCCCAGAGCTGCCGCCAGCAGACCGATCACGCCGCTCTTGGTGGGTTCCCGGCCCGTCTTGCGGGTCTCAAATTTAGAGTCTGCGCCCCACGCCTGCAAAGGCGCTGCCAGCCGAAGCAACAGCGTTGCCATTACCCCACCTCATTTCCGGCAAGCGCATCCCGGACAGCCTTTTCCAGTGCGTCCAGCATCGCCTTTGCCGTCTGCGCCGGAGCCAGCACCTCCAGCCCGCTGCCCACGGTAAAGCTTTGCGCCGGAGCCTCGGCAAAGCTGCTGTACATCTGCTGCGCATACTGTGCCAGTGCCGCCTTGGAAGGCGCGGCGTAACCCTGCGCACTGCGGGGCACGGCACGCTCGAATGCGCCGCACAGGTTCACCGGCTGATCCTCCCGCAGGGTCACATATACCGCGTCCGGCAGAGTGCGGTTTGCAAAGGTGTTCTGCTTGCCGGTGGGCATGGAGAAGAGGAATGCCTCACCAAAGGCCCGCACCGTCTCCGCTGCCTGCGCTGCACCCAGCTGCCCGGCCAGCTCCATCACGTTCACCGTAGCATAGCGGTACAAGGTGGAGGAGTTGTACTCCACCGTGCCCAGATGGCCTGCACCGGCGTTGTCCTCTGCCTGACAGTCATCCACGGCGGTAAAGTAATCGTACTCGTTCTGCACAGCATGAGTGGAGATGCTGTGCGCCACCTGCGCAGCGGCGTCATAGTTCAGAGAAGGGTCATCTGCCACCATGCGGCCAAACAGCGCCATATCCATCGAGGGCGCTGCTTTCAGGGCATCCCGATACTGTTTTTTATCCGCAGAGCCCTCCACAGCCAGCTCTGCCAGCGCCTTTGCCTGCGCAGTGCTCATGAAGAACAGCGCTTTGGTGCCCTTATCATCGCTCTTGATGCCCGCATTCTCCAGCGCTTTCTTTGCCAGCTTGTCCGCATCCAGCTCCGGAGCCAGTGCAAGGATCTGCGCCTTCACCAGTTCTGCGGCCTTTTTGGTGCGCTTGCCCACGTCTAGCTGAGCATTCTCCGCAAAGGCTGCGCGCATGGCGTGCTTCCATGCTTGTGAGGATACCCGGGCACGGGTCACACCACCGTACACGGCTGTTTTGGGGCTGCCGGTATCGTCCCGGTTGATGCAGCTGGGCGGGACGGTCTGCAAAATGTGGAAATCAACATACAGGCGCTTATTCATGATCAATTCTCCTTTTCTTTCTCATCCGGTGCAGGCTTCGGGTCGCGGTACAGATCCTGCCCCCACCGCAGACGGACATTGGCGGGAATCTGTGCATATCGCGGGTCGGTGCATTGCAATTCATACAGGTCTGCCGCAAGCTGCGGATAGTCCAGCGGGATGCCGCCATCCTTTGCCGCACTCAACAACTGGATCATGCCCCGCAGATGGTGGCTGATCTCGGTAATTTCTTCTGCGGTGGCCAGCGCATTGAACCGCCGGAGCACACTGGCCTCGGTCCAGTCCTGTCCGGCACTGTTCCGCTCTGCCAGCTGCCGCACCGCACGCCCCAGCGTGTTGCCGGGGCAGTTCATAGGGCGGTCATTCCCCTGCTGATGCACAGCATACAGGGTCAGGGCAAGGTAGACCGCCCACTCTGCCGCCGAGGGAGCACTGCGCCCCTGAAAGCTTTCCGGCATTCCCAGCAAAAAGCATCCCCACAGCTCCGGCAGCTCGCCGGGTGCGTGGCTGATACCCCGCCGCAGCTTTGCCAGTTCTGCTCGCCGCTGGTTGTCCGGCAGAGCCTGAAGCCTGTGCAGCTGCTGCGCCGCATACAGTTTGACGTCCTGTGTTTTCATACAATTCCCCCTTTATGGTTCTGTTTTGGGATAGATTTCCCAAAGCCTTGTGCGGAAATGATTATAGGCCTTTGGCGCGGTATACAGAATGGTGCGCTCGGTCTTTTTATCCTTATCCACCACAATGCGGCGTCCCTTTAGGGCGGCATTTCCGGCCTCCATCACCATCTGCTTTCCCAGCTTTTCCGCGATGCTGCGTGCCTGCGCCTGCCAGCGCAGTGCTGCCTCATCCGGGTCGTCCTGCTCCGGGTCGATTGCCTGCAGCCACTGCCGGAAAGGCTGATCCACTGCAAAGTAGAATTGTGCACGAACCGCGCCGCCTGCATTTTCATTCCGGTCACCGGCGGCAATTGCCAGTTCCTGCGCAAAATGCCCGACCAGCGCCGCTGTCTGTTCACAGTGCTCGATTTCTCTGACGATCCGGCTCTGCCATGGGCGCCCTATCTCATCCAGAATCCCTGCCTGAAAGGTCAGGCTGTCGCTGAAAGAATCATTTACAAAGAAGTCCTTATCGCCATATTGGACACCGGAGATGCGGAAATGTACCTTTCTGCGGGGATCCAGAAGTTTCAATCTCTTTTCCTGCAACTTTTCGATCCAGCATACAACGCCCGGGCGATGCCCGCTGTCCTGACAAAAGACCGCCGGGAACTCCCGCCAGAATTGTTTAGCCGGGTCATGACGACAGGGTACAAACACCACCGGTTCATTTTTCTTGATTGGCATCGTGCGCCAGATGGTCATCTGTTCGGCAAAGACGTTTTCTCTGGGGAAGAAATCTCCTCCCAGCAGACAGAACCCATCTACATTCTCCCCTGTCCTGTGCAGCAACAGCCTTCTGGATTGCAGGGTGAGCAGCTGTGCCGGGTTATCCGGGCAGCAAATTTCTGTCCGTTCCGCGCTCTTTGGTGCTTCCAATTCCCAACAGGGCTTGCTTTCGCCCCAGCATTCCCGGCCGTCGCGCAGCAGCGTCAGGTTCAGCATCAGGGTCTCGTACAGATTATCACCCTGTGCCTGAATAAAACCGATCTTGCCTAGCCACCCGGCTCCTACGGACGGAAGCCCCTTTCCTTTTGGCTTTGCAGAGGTGTCATCATAGCCGTTCACGCATAGCAGCCACCGCGCCGCCTGCGGATAGCTCAGCTGCTCCTTGCTCTGCCCCGCATACAGCGGAAAGAGCCGGAGTTTATTGCTGCTTTCCGACATTTCACCGTTGAGTTTGGCCGCGCCGTATTCCGTGCCGATCTTTGCCTGCGGCACCTGCCAGAAGGGGTGTGTCGGATGGAACAGCCAGAAGCGGTCCTTCCACTGCTCCAGATAATCCCGGACAGGCTCTGCCGGAAAATGCCCAAGCTGCCACAGCGCGCTCCAACGCTCCAGTGCATCATCGCTCTGCATCAGCGGGCGGGGCTCTCCCTTTGCATCCACCCGGGAGAACACGGTGAACAGCACCGCCAGCAGCAGCCGCAGCACGGCGGCGTTCTGGGTGGGCATCTCGCCCGCAAGGTCCACATAATCCTGCGCCGACACCAGTGCCTCGGTCAGGGACACCTCCCGTACCGTGTTGTCCCGCAGCCGCACCCGTATCCACGGTTCGGTCAGCAGGTTGAATTCAATTTCCTTCATCCGTCTCCTCCTTTTGGTAATACAGGCCGTTTTCACGGTCATAACAAAGTTCCATGCCCGCAAGCCGGGCAGTCAGGTTTTCGTCCAGCAGCAGGATCAGTTCTCCGTGCAGCAGCGGCGACAGCTGCCACGCCGCAAGGCGGCTGCGGTTGTCCGCTTCCAACTCCCGGATGACCCCGTCCACCTTCCACGCCTTGCCGAACACCGCCGGGAGCCGCAGCTTCTGCCGGGCGATCTTTAGTGCCGTTTCCGGCAGGGGCGGGCTGTCGGCAGCTACGGCACTGCCGCCCTCCTGCCACGGCAGAAAGTGGATGCTGCCGTCTGCCCGGCACTGCATTACAAGCACCTCTACCGAGGGGTCGCCGTCCCGCACTGCCGCCCGGGCTGCCGGGTCGGAGCGGGCGCCCTCGTTCTGCATCCAGTCGTCCAGCGTGTTCAGCTGCGCCAGCCGGTGCGTTTCCGGCTGCGGCACAAGGTACGCCTCGGCGCGTGCTTTCTTTTTCTCCTGTGTCCGCTCATATACGCAGCGCATTTCCTCACCCTGCGCCCCGCTGGGAACTTCCCGCTCCCAGCCGTAGACCCGCTGCACCAGCGGAGAGATCTCCTCCGGCAGCCGAATGCTCCGGGGCAGAAACTTCCGGGTGCGCCAGAGCAGCCACTGTCCATATACCGCCTCGCTGCCTGCGTCAAAGGCATCTTCCCCGGTGTCCAGCACCGCGCAGCAGGCCTGCTGCAACGGAGCGGGGCGGCTGCGGTAGTGGCGGTGCAGCCGTCCAATGCGCTGCAGCAGCAGATCCATGGGGCAAAGCTCTGTGACAAGAACGTCCAGATCAATGTCCAGCGACTGCTCCATCACCTGCGTGCCCACCACGATCAGGTCATTCCGTTCCTTCGGCGTGGATTCCTTGCCGATGCGTGCCATCAGCTGGTTTTCCCGCGCCGCGCGGTCCGGCATCAGGAACTGCGCATGGAACAGCTGCACCTCTTTGTCCGGCAGGCTTTCCCGCAGCAGCTGCGCGATCTTCTGCGCTTTTTTGACCGTGTTTACGATCACCCCTGCACAGCCGCCCTCTGCCAGCTTCCGGCGCAGCAGCGCGGGCAGCTCCGGTTCTGTGAGCGTGGTCAGCTGCACCGTTTGACCGGGTGCATCCGATGGGACGGCCGTCTGCTTTACCTCTGCGCCATCCGTCCATGTCAGCAGCGGATAGCCGCAGCTGGTTTTCCACGGAGCGTCCGGGGCGGCCTTTTTCTGCCGGTAGGCCTCGACCAGCTCTGTGCGCCGCCGGGCGGGCAGGGTGGCCGAAAGCAGAATGACCGGCACCTTGTACCAGCCCAGCCATTCCAGTGCGCGGTCCAGATAGCAGTTCATGTAGGTATCGTAGGCGTGGCACTCGTCAATAATGACCACTTTGCCCGCAAGTCCCAGATGCCGCAGCATAACGTGCTTCTGGGCAAGTGCCGCCAGCAACAGCTGATCCACTGTGCCAATCACGAAGTTTGCCAGCAGTGCCTGCTTGTTTCCCCGAAACCACTGGTGTACCTGCACCTGATGCTCTTCCTGCGCGTCCTCCTCCAGCTGCACCCCGCGCCCCTGTAACCGCAAATAGTTCTCGTTCAGTTCCGCCATGCCGTGCGCCAACTTTATAGCCTGCGGCAGCGTCTCCTCAGTCTGCGTGTCTGCCCAGCCAAGCAGCCGGGGAAAGATGTCGTTTGCCGTGGCCTGTGTGGGCAGCCCGAAAAAGACACCGCCCAGCCCGAACCGGCTGGCCATGATCTCCGCAGCGGCCAGCGCCGCCTCGGTTTTGCCCACGCCCATCTGTGCTTCCAAGATCAGGATACCCGGTTCCGCTGCGGTATCCACAGCCTCCAGAACAGCCCTCTGCACCGCATTGGGCGCAAAGCCGAACCGCACCGCAAACTCCTGCGGGTCTGCGATGCCCGGCTGTGCCTCCCACGGGAAGGGCAGCGCCAGCTTTTCCCAAGCCCTGTCCACCCGCGCCGGGTAATCCTCCATGTTGCCCAGCTCCTCTACCGGGATCAGGGGGAAGTATTCCGTATTGCTGGCGATCCAGTCTGCCATGATCAGAAGTCCGGTCAGAAGCACTTCCTCCTGCGGGTCCAGGTCGTACAGTTCCGCCGTATCATCAAAGCCGCAGTCCTGCAAAACAGTCATGAGCAGTTCTGTCCAAAAGCTCTGCCAGACCTTTTCCTGTCCCTTGGGGTAGTAGTTGCTCTCCCAGCACTCCAACTGGTCATCGACCGCCGCGCAGCTCTGTGACCTGCCGTGATGCGCTCCCACAATGGAGGCTAGCCCGCCGGGACAATCATTCCACAGCAGGATTGCCTCGCCCGCCCGGGTATGCGGCGACTCCCGGCGGTTCTGTTCAGGACAGTCCAGCGGCGTCAACATTTCCAGCCGCTGCCGCGCCTCCGGCAGAGTGCGCAGGATATTTGCCTGAAAGGCTACCGTAGCCTTGCCTATATCATGGATCCCGCCCAGAAACCGGGCATGCGCGAGCAACGCTTCCTCGCGCTCAAAGCCCATGGCCCGTTTTGCACTTTCCGGGAGCCACTGCCGGACCAGCCGCTCCATGATGCCCGCCGTATCCCACAGGTGCATCCAGAGCGGCAGCCACAGGCTGGTATTCTCCGGGTCCGTTTTACCGGCCAAAAGCCTTGTTTTATTCAACGTCCAGCGCATTTTTGCTCCTTTTCCGGTGTGTGCTTTCCGTGTACCGAGCATAGCAGATAATGTGTACTATAATCCGTACTTTTTGCATTTTATCTCCGCAAATGAAAAAAGCGGCACACCGGGGCGTGCCTCATCAAAACGAAAGTGTCCTTGCAAGGTAAAGAAAACTGCTATTTATGGCCCTGTTCCGCCTTCTGTTCCAAAGATACGCTTCTGCCCTTCTGCTGTCAACGGCTCCGCGCCAATTCATCAAAGCTACAAAAAAACGATTTCTTTTTTGTATAAAAAGCCGCCCCGGCTTCCATTGCGGAAACCGAGGCGGTTCATTCTGTTTATTGGTGTTCTTTCAGACACTCAATGCCTACCAACTGGCATTCAGTTTTTGAAGTTTTAGTCATATCTGTATTTAGAGGACTTTCCATACACCTTCCGGAGCGATTTTTTCAGGCTGACCACCGTTTCTTTGATGATCTTTGCCTCATCGGCGGAGCAATCTGCAAGCTGTTCGGTCATCCAGCTGTCGAACACCGGCTTTGCTTTTTTGATCTCGATGCACAGCAGCTCGTCTGCGGAACAGTCCAGTGCGTTAATGATGTCGATCAGCGTTTTCAGGCTGGGCACCGAGTTGCCCGTCTCGATATGGCTGATGTGCGTAACTACCACGCCGACCTCATTGGCCAGCTGCTCCTGCGTCATGCCCTTTGCAAGGCGGCAGGCACGGATGCGTTTTCCAATGTCGGCGTAGTCCACCATAGTACAAGTACCCTCCGTTTTGTGAAGTGATACTTGTATTGTATGTGCAATCGACCGGGATTGTAATAACCTGAAAGTGCAGTGGACTTATAAATACTAATCGTTCAGAAATACTTTAACTTCCTGCTTTCTATCAATCGTTGTCACAGCAGTAATGGCATCCGGGCGGAAGGAGTCGCCCGGATAATGCATCTCCAATTTCAGATTGACTTTTTTCCCAGCTTCCACTTCCTGTGCCAGTTTATTCTCAAAATTTTTGAATTCGTTCCGATTTAGTCCAGAATCCTGCGGAATGAGATTTTCCAAATCGTTTGCCCCATCAAAGCGATCTGCAATTGCATGACCTCGATCATCGGTACTTTTTTCATATCCTTTTCCAATATCATGGATGCTGTCTTTAATTTGCAGACGACCATCATGCTCTTTCAGATGCAGGTCTCCTTCGGCTGTAAACAGCCTTCCAAGGTGATCGGTAGTATACTCATATCCGTTTCTTTTATACTCTGCATCCGACAAAAGATCCTGCTCCATACGGTACGGCATTCCATCATCGTTATTTTTGTATTCCAGCTCTTTTTCTAGCTCTGCAAATGACTTTTCCGTAGCAGCATCCAGTTTTTCTTCTGCCTTTTCTATCACGCCTTTCTGTAGACGCTCAAATGACCGTTTGACGACATCATCCAACCCAATGTGCGTTTTTGCTTCCATCGGTTTCGCTTCTGAGATTTCTCGCCTCACAGCACACGACCTCCCTGCTGTTCAAAATTCGTCCTTAGATTATCTACAGCCTTTGCATCCGGGTTCAGGCTCATGCCCATGCTTATCACGCTATTTAGCACCCAGTCTGCAGCAGCAGCTTTCAGGCCGTACTGTCCCTGCAGCTGTTCCAGAAATTCTTTACGGGGTGTGAGCGACTTTTTAGCTGCGGCACAGTAATCAACGACTGTACCGATCCCACCAAAGAAATCGAACACAGCTTTCCGAGTCTTAGCCACATCCAGTTCGCCGCCTGCAAAGACCCGTTCCAGGTAGCGGCTGTCCTCCGGCTTCAGCACAGTCTCATGGCGTTTCAGCCAGAGCTTCAGCTGCTCCATCTCCGAACTGCTCAGCGGTTTCAACTCTTTGCCCACTGCCAGTTGTCCGAATACAAACTCTGCGTTGATTTCATGCGGCATTTTTGAAGGCTTGTGGTAAACAGCATTTTCCGGCATGGGATACGCCTCAATCTTGCAGAGCACCGCCTCCGGCCACTCATTCTGGTAAACGGCAGCCACACCCAGCGGCAGCTTGGACAATTCGTCGATCTGTGCCTCCTTCAGGGCGGCAGACTTGCCTACCAGCTTGCGATCTTCTTCGTCCGGCAGGCGCAGAATAATTTTGGTGTTCGTGTTGCGGATGACCGACATATCCAGCAGTCCGGGTGCCTGATCCGCAATAATGAAGCCCTCACCATAAGTACGCATTTCCGCAATGGCATTTGCCAGCATTTCCACCGACTTGCCCTGCAGGTTTGCACCCTCCTGTGATTGCTCTGCCGAGGTCTTGCGCAACAGGTTGTGTGCTTCTTCCAGCACTGTGACATGGCGAAGCCTGCTGTTCATCCCGCTGCTGCACATCCGGTATTCCTGTAACTTCATCACCAAGATGCCCATCAGCAGCGATTTTGTTTCCATAGAACCCACTCGGCTCAAATCCACAATAACATTGCGGTCAAACAGCGCTTCGTCCGTCAGCGCATCTTCTGCGCAAAGCACACTGCCATAAATACCGTTTGTCAGAGACTTTACGCGGGTGCACAATGCGCCCACATAATCGCTTTGGGTATCCTTGGAATAATGCGACTCTTCAATGACGCCCGGCAGAATATCCAGCAGGTCAAAGAAGGTTGGGAAAATTCCCTTCTCGCTCTCCGAATTGCGCAGATCCCAGCCTACTTTCTGATAGCTGCGCTCAATAGCATCCTTCAGCACCGCTGGCATGGCTGCATACATCGGCCAGCAGGCGTTGAATATCTCCACCAGACGGTCAATATGTTCCAGAATATGGATATTCTCAGGGAATGCAAAGGGATTCATGCGCAGCAGCGGCGTTTCTCTGGGGTTTGTACCAAACACCTGCACATCTGTACAATTGCCGAACACGTTCTTGTATTCGCCCTTGGCCGGTTCCACCACAAGAAACGTCGTTTGTCCGTTCTTTGTGATCTCATCCAGCAGATGGTAGACCGCATTGGATTTGCCTGTGCCGGTCGAGCCAGTGATGAACGTATGGGAAGCCATTGCCTGCCGGTTCAAGAGTAGTCCTGCCGCTTCCTCTTTGCCCATGTGGTAAATCTTGCCCAGATTCATCTTGTCCTCATCCGGCATTGCCTCATCCGGCACATTGCGGCCAAACTCTGCGTGCTCAATAATCGGCAAACCATGCACTGAGCGGGTGGGCAAGCCAAGGTGCATTGGCAGTTCCCGCCCGCTGACCAGCGTACCTGCCGTGTAAAACAGACTGTCAGCTTCATTCTCCCAGAGCTGGCGTGCAAAGACAGGGTGTGTAAACCGTTTGAGATATTCTCGCATAGCAGTTACACTTGCACGGTCCTGCCAAAGATTGACCGCACCGCTTTCCACAGAAGAGCCTTCTCCAATCATCAGCGAACGATATGTATTAGCTGCAAGAAGAGCCTTGCTGGGGCGAGAGGACAAAAAATAAGCCGCACAACTGTAACAGCCGTAATCTTCACTTTCTTTGGTACGCTTGATTTGCTCGTCAATTCGTGTCAGCAGTTCTTCCACCGCCTTGTTGCAGACTTCTATCTGCTGCGTCCGCACAGTGCCGTGCGTATCCGTCGTCCCATTGGAATGCTGTTCATTGGTGCTGTGCGCATTGCTGCGTTCCACCGTAGAGCTGTCTGTGTGCGCCGTGTTGTATCCCCGGCTCATCCCAAAGCCCAGCGACTTTCCGATGCTCCGTGCCGTACTCCATGCAGTCCCATTTGTTTCATGTCCAGCCACCATAGGCACCACAGCGCCAAACAGCGGTCCAGCCTTTACCGCCGCACCAACTGTACTCGCCGCCGACACAATGGCTGCTCCGGCAGGCGGGAAGACTGCCGATGCCGCCACTGCTCCAAGCGCAAGGATACTCGCACCAGCCGCAACGCCGACCATCGTTCTTTTGCTCGGCAACCGAAGCCGTGTGACCGCGTGCGACTGTCCTATCGTATTCGTCGTTCCTTGGTTCATTCCAGCGTTAAAGTTAAATCCCGTGTTTCGGCCTTGTTCATCGCTGAAACCACTGCTCGTTCCGTCCGTTACCGTATCCGATGTGCCAGAGCAGAACGTCTCCATGACCGCATGGCTTTCGTTTTCTGTATAAGACCACGTTGTTTTGCGGAACGGAGACAATGCGCTATACAGTTCCTCATATCCATTTCGGATGCCAGCCTGTGTTTCTTCTGTAACTGGCTCTGCCAGAAATAACGCTGTATAAGCATCGCCATCCATTGCATCGATAAAACGCTCAATGCCCTGAATAAATGCTTTGTCCTCCGTCTTGGAATTATCTCGCAATGCCGCAACGCAGGAGACAGAAGCGATTGCCGATTGTGCCGAACCGAAAGAACCGTTATCGTCTTCCAGCAGCGCGTCAATTTCTTCCTGATGGAGTTCCTGCACTTCAGAGCCGGGAAAGTTACTCTTCATCCCTTTTTCAATCGCATCACCGGAAATTGCAAGGTCGCGGTTATCGATGCTCTGCCTGCCCGGATTCTGCCGCACACCCAAATAGACATCTGCCGGAGCACCATCTGCCGGAACATCGATCATCACAGCCAAACTGCACCCAAGGGCCATACTGGAATGATAAACAGTGGAGAGTTTTTGGAGCATATCCTCGCCTTTTTTTAGGGTCAGTTCCTTCATCTGGAACAGCTTGATGCAGGTCTTGACATCCAGCATTCTCTTCATTTCTTCCGATGGTTCCACCAGCGGATAATTTTGCAATTCCGGCAGATATTTTTTGTACACCAGATGGTCTGCCAACGTCAGCTGATTTGCAAGTTCTTCCATCGACTGTCTCTGGGAGAGGTCCTGATTCGTCATTTGTAAATCGCTCATGTTGATTTCCTCTTATACTAAAAAGAAAACTTTATTCAATTTCCATATTCTCAAGCATCTTCTCCTCCTCACAACCTATACTTTCATATACCGAAGAAACAAGCTCTGCTACAAGTTGTACGGTGCCTGTCATCATTTTCGTGTTTGCCGCAGATTTTCGAATTTCCCGCTGCGCTTTTCGGCTGCACCAGATATTGGCACATGCTTCTTCTGCCTTTTTATCTACTGCTTGCCTAGATTCTTTTGCATTTTGAGCAACTTCATTCCAGAATGCAGCTTTTTCCAGTGAAGTTTTATTCTTATACTTTTTATCCCTGCCTGTTTCAGCTGCTTTCTGTAAGGAAATATAATCTGGCTTAAACGGCGTCTCTACTGTTTCTGAACTCGGAACATTCACCGGTATTATCAATTCCTTTTTCTTTGCCCTTGCTTCCTCCTCTGCTCGTCTCCGGCGTTCCGCCTCCTCTTTTGCTATTCTCTGACGTTCCGCCTCTTCTGCCTGCTTCCGGCATTCGGCTTCTATCTGTGCCTGCCTGCGTAGCTCTAGTTCCTGAGCCGCATCTTTCTGGCCCTGTGCGGCGGCTTTCTGATACCAGCTCACTGCTGTATCCGCTTTGCTTTCTGGGACAGCCGTTCCATTTTCCAGACATTTTCCATAGCGATACTCTGCATCTGTATAGCCTTGCTTTGCCGCTTTTCGGAACCACTGCACAGCATTTTCGTTATCACCCAGAACTCTCTCGCAGTAATCTCCCAGCACAAATTCCGCCTCAGCCATGTGATACCATTTCGCCGCGATTTCGTATGCCCGCAATGTGCCCTCATCATCGCCATGCTGCCAGCAGTGTTGTGCAATTTCAAGATACTCCAATGCAGCTTCCTCTATCTCCAACTCGTCAGCCATTCTGCCCAGTTTGTTTTCTTGAATGCACTTCTGAAAAATTGCTTTTTCCTCTTCCGGGCCATTGAAAATAAAGCAGAGCTCCCCCTCTTTCCTGCTTTGGCTTTCAAGTTCCTCTTTCAGGCCTTTCCAGCTGGCACGACCTGAAGCGGGCATAAACCACTCTGGGATAGTTTTATTTTCTATTGCTACAAGGCCTTCCATCTCGTAGTGGTCGATACGGATAGATTGCAAAGCATTATCCTGATAGAAAACTTCGACCCGAACCTTGTTCATACAGCAGAACTCCTTTTATTTTTTCATTTCCGATATAATTTTGATGTAATCTCCCTGACTTCGTATCCACATCTGAATGCCCGTGCCAAACACCTCGGCTTCCACGATCCAGCCCTTTTCCGTCACCTGCAAAACCTTTGCAGTGGGCAGTCGGTCGAGAACGGATTCCAGACTTGGCCCGGTATACTCGAACCGGATGGTCTGCAGCTCGCCGCCGTACATGAACTGGATGCGCTTGCGCATCTCGCCCTCCTGAAAACGGTCGGTATAGCGCTGGGCAAAGTGCCGGTCGAGAGTCTTATAGTTCTGAATGCGGTCGATGCGGTAAATCGTCGGGGAATTGTCCTGCGGATTCTTGAAGTGCTTATCCTTGTCGATGCCCTCGATGAACGCTGCCAGATAGAAATAATACTCACTGAACAGGATGCCCACCGGCTCAATGGTGCGCACACGGCTCTCGCCGTCATGGGTGTGGCAGTAGGTAATTTCCATAACATTGTGATTTTCTACTGCCGTACCGATGTCCCACAAACTCTCAATAAACTTCCGGCCATGCTGCGGCTCAACGTAATGGAAGCGCTCGTTGCTGATGAGGTCTTTCACCTGATTCAAGCGATCCAGCGGGGTGCAAGCCCAAATCAGCTTGTCCAGAATGGGGAACATTTCCTCCTTGACCATGGAGCGGCTCTCCAGCAGGATCTTGCACACTGCCAGAATCTCGCTGCTGGTGAGGAAGCGCGAAAGCGTGTCATCCAGCAGATAGCCGCCTTTTGCGGAGTTATACAGGATCTCCCGGCGCGGCTCGCTGTCTGCAAAATGATTGCGCAGGGTGTCAAGGTCGCGCTGGATGGTTTTCTCACTGACACCAAAGCGATCAGCCGTTTGCTGTTTGTTCAGCACACCGCCCTGTACCAGCACCTGTTGGATATAGAGTATACGGTCTAATCTACTATTACGCACAGTTCATTCTCCTTCTCTGCTCATTGTAACACAGTGCAACAACAGTCGCAATTCTTTGTGTGAAATTTTGTTGTTTTGTGAAACAGCTATAAAATTTTTGTCTCTTTTGCACAACCCCAGTATACAAAAAAAGATGGACAGCTTGTCTGTCCATCCTCCAAAAAGCCAAGTGCTTTTCTCACAAATTCCATCTGCGGTTCAGCCGGTAGATCACATCCCATACATCATCCTTAAAAGTGTACATTACCTGACGCGGTGATGCACTTCTGCTTGCCATGCAGACAACCAGAAACAGTTCGGCGGCAAATGCCGCGCCCAGCAGAAACATCCATATTTTTTTCATTGTGCACTCTCCTTTGATGGCGTTTATGCCCTTTTGTCTGTCTATTATAACGATCCTGTTGGACAGTTTGCTTGTCCTTTCTGTAAAAGATATTTTCTGCTTTTCCTGTACGTTGCAACACAAAAACCGCCCCGGCTTCCTGTTACGGAAACCGGGGCGGTTCGTTTGTTTTATTTGTGCTTTTTCAAGCGCTCACGCAATTACTTGCGGGGGTTCTTGATGGCAGCCTGTTCTGCACTTTATAAACAGAGAGCACAAGAAAGCACACATTTACGATATTTATTTTTTCAGACATTCGATTCTTCGTCCACATTGTAATATTTTCGGGAAATAACACATTTTTGGCTTTGAAGTTTTTGGAACAAACTACAACGCATTTTTTCATCCATTTTCATATCCATTTTTTCTCAAAAATTGAACTTCAAAAAATTTCCATATCACAAAGAGGAGGTGTTTTTCCACATGAACACACCCATACAGTTGAAAATCCGAGGACACACCAAATGACGCTGGACTACTTTTATGGTCAGTCGGGCGAATTGTTCTCCTACTTCCGCATCCCGAAAGCGCTGTTCCAAGACAGCCGTTTCCGGCAGCTCTCCACCGACGCCCGGACACTGTACGGTATCCTGCTGGACCGCATGAGCCTGTCTGCAAAGAACGGCTGGCTGGACGAGCAGGGGCGGGTGTATATCATCTATACCGTCCGGGAAGTGCAGGAATCTCTCTGCTGTGCCGAACACAAGGCGGTCAAGCTGTTCCGAGAACTGGAGGACATCGACCTCATCGAGCGCAAACGCCGTGGTCTGGGCAGACCCAGCCTGATCTATGTCAAGGACTTTTCGTCTGGACTGCCAAAAGCGCAAGTACAGAATTGCCCAAACAGCAATTCTGGTGCTGCTGAAAGCGCAATTCTGGAACAGCCAAAACCGCAAGCAAATAAGACTGATAAGAATAAGACAGAGTGGAACGATCCTGACCCTATCTATTCCGGGGGCATCCGGGAGCAGCTTGAGGATTATTTTTGTCAGTCATTGGAGGTAGAACTTCTGCTCCGACTCTGCCCGGACGATGAGGATACAATCTACCAGATCGTGGACTTGCTTGTGGATACCTGCTCTACCAAGCGCAAGATATTGCGGATTGCCGGAGATGACAAACCTGCCGAAGTGGTACGCAGTCGGCTGAAAAAGCTGAACGCTGACCACATCCGTTTCGTGCTGGATTCTCTGGCAGAAAACACCGCCCCGGTGCGGAACATGAAGCAGTATCTGCTGGCGATGCTCTACAATGCGCCCACCACCATGAACCTCTACTATCAGAACAAGACGAACCACGACTTTGCGCGTGGCTCACCGAAAGCGGGGTGATGTTATCGCAAAGAAAGCTACGATTATTGCAGTCACCAATCAAAAAGGCGGTGTGGGGAAAAGCACTACCTGTGAGAACTTAGGCATCGGGCTGGCAATGGAGGGCAAAAAAATACTGTTGGTGGATACCGACCCGCAGGGGTCGCTGACCATCAGCATGGGCTGGCAGCAGCCCGACGAACTGCCCATCACCCTCTCCACCCTGATGGCAAAGGCCATGAACGACCAGCCCATCCAGCCCGGCGAGGGCATTCTGCACCACGCAGAGGGCGTTGACCTGATTCCGGCAAACATCGAACTGGCAGGGCTGGAAGTAGCCCTCGTGAACAGTATGAACCGGGAGAAGATGCTCAAGCAGGTGCTGGACAGTGCCAAACGGGAGTACGATTTTATTTTGCTGGACTGTATGCCCTCGCTGGGGATGCTCACCATCAACGCACTGGCGGCGGCAGACGCTGCCCTGATTCCCGTGCAGGCGCAGTACCTGTCCGCAAAAGGTCTGGAACAGCTTTTGCAGACCGTCCAAAAGGTCCGGCGGCAGATTAACCCGAAGCTGAAAATCGAGGGGATTCTGTTGACCATGACGGACAGCCGCACCAACTACGGAAAGCAGATCAGCAATCTGATCCGGCAGGCATACGGAAAGCACCTGAAGGTGTTCGAGCAGACCATCCCACGGTCAGTCCGTGCGGCGGAAACCAGCGCGGCAGGCAAAAGCATCTTTGCCTATGACCCCAAAGGCAAGGTGTCAGAAGCCTACCAATCTCTTGCAAAGGAGGTGCTGGCGGATGCCGATCGACAGCGGAAACTTAGCTCTGAAAGGGCTAGATGACCTGTTTTCTACCGAGGAAAACCGACAGGAAGAACAGCGGGAGCAGGTACAGCAGATTCCCATTGATGCGCTGCACCCCTTCACCAACCACCCTTTCAAGGTACTGGACGATGAAGCCATGACCCGGACGGTGGAGAGTATCGCACAGTACGGTGTGCTGGCTCCGCTGATTGCCCGCCCACGCCCGGATGGTGACGGCTACGAGATCATCTCCGGGCACCGCCGTCAGTATGCGGCGAAACTTGCCGGGCTGGACACCCTGCCTGTTATCGTCCGTAATATGGATGACAATGCCGCCGTTTTGCTCATGGTAGACAGCAATCTTCAGCGTGAACACATTCTGCCCAGTGAACGGGCTTTTGCCTACAAAATGAAGCTGGAAGCTCTAAAAAATCAAGGTGCTAGGTCAGATTTAACTTCGTCCCAAATTGGGACGAAGTTGCGAGCGGATGAAAAAGTAGCTCAGGATTTAGGTGAAAGCCGCAACCAAATCCAGCGTTTTATCCGTCTGACCAACCTCATCCCGGAACTGCTGGACATGGTAGACGAAAAGAAAATCTCCTTCAATCCCGCTGTGGAGCTGTCCTATCTGGACGAAAGCCAACAGCGGGATTTTTTAGAAGCCATGGATGGTACCCAAAATGCTCCATCTGTATCGCAGGCTCAGCAACTAAAGAAGATGGCGCAGTGTGGTGAGTTCACCTATGAAAAGGCGTTTGATATTTTGGGGCAGGAAAAGAAGAGTGAGCAGGACACCGTAACTATCAAAAACGACATCCTGCGAAAATACTTTCCACGCAGCTATACGCCTCGACAAATGGAAGAAAAAATCATTCAGCTTTTGGATGCGTGGCAGAAAAAGCAACAGCGCCGCAACGAACGCTGACCCGTAACGCAAGACCCGATGGGGTCTTTTTTGTTTGCAAAAATTTGGAGACTAACTATTAAAAGTCAAGCCCCAAAATGAAAAAATCCGTCTGCCGACTGCTGCCCCTGACAAACAGCATTCAAATGCCATAATCAATGCAGCGAGGGCGACGGAGAGAATAGCAAAGCAAGCCCGGCCAACCCTCGCAGAAACAGAATAGCATTTGAATGCTTCGGTTTGTCAAGGGTTCGCTGCGCCAGCTAAGTTGTTCTTGGATTTGGCTCAGGCTCTGGAGAAAATCAGGCAGCTGTAAGATATGCTTTTCCAGACTTCTGCAAAGCGTAGATCAGCCGCACGAGTTTCTTTGTGGCATGAGACAGGGCAACATTATAGTGCTTACCTTCAGCACGTTTTTTGGCAAGGTATTTGGCAAAGACAGGATTCCAATGACAAACGTACTTGGTTGCGTTGTAAAGGGCATATCGCAAATAACGTGAACCACGCTTTTCCATATGAGCGTAACAGTTTGTAAGTTTTCCTGACTGGTATGTAGATGGAGAGCAACCAGCGTAAGCAAGGATTTTGTCAGGAGATTCAAAGTTGGAAAAATCACCGATTTCAGCAAGGATCATAGCTGCTGACTGGATACCGACACCGGGAATAGAAAGAATCGGTGGATGCAATTCATCCATGATTTGCTGAATCGAATCTTCAATTTCGTCGATCTCGGAGGTGAGTTCCTTAATGAGTTTAATAGTGTGCTTCAATTCCAGAGATTTGGCAGGCATGACAGATCCAATAGACGATTTGGCGGCCTCTCGAATCTGGATGGCCTTCTCTTTTCCGTAGTGCCCCTTGGACGCTATTGAAAGAAGGTTTGTCAGCTTGGTAAGATGGGCTTCTGAAATTTGCTTTGCACCGGGATATTCGCTGAGAAGAGCATAGACCGAAACACCGTGGAGAGAGGGAACGAGCTTTTCCAATTCCGGGAACAGGATCGTGACCAGTCTGGACACTGACTGCTTCAGCTTGGCTCTTTCACGAACCTTATCGAATCGGTATCTTGTTAGTGACTTTAACTCTTCGTTGTGGTATGCTGTATCCGTGTAGGACTTGAGGTCTACATCGGACAATAGCATAGTTGCAATCGTTCT
>ENA-ORNT01000623-ORNT01000623.1-human-gut-metagenome-genome-assembly--contig:-NODE-623-length-25308-cov-18.016869_pt1 | contig 25308 bp, 22 predicted proteins | sample MGYA00242120_ERZ509032 | MGnify/ENA primary metagenome ERZ509032 (study PRJEB26280, sample SAMEA2338729) | human gut metagenome | biome: human gut; feature: human-associated habitat; material: faeces...
TTGGCTTTTAATGAGTAATAGCGAGCTATTGCGAATTAAAAACAAGCAAAAGACAACTTATAAAAACCAAAAGACTGCAAGCAGTTATAAAATAATACAGAAAACGGCCTAATGACCGATTTGGGTTTAAAGAGCATTCTTTAAAGCTTCAGCCATGTCAGCATATTCCTCGTCGGTGAGATATACTTTCTTAGGATTCATCTGGAATACACCACCGAAGTCTGGTCCACCAACATATTTAGGTATCAAGTGGAAATGTAGATGCTCCAAGGTGTCAGCATATGCACCATAGTTGATCTTGTCTGGATTAAACACCTTCTGCATAGCGCGTGTAACTCTTACCACATCCTCCATAAAGGCGTTGCGGTCGTTGTCGCTAAGGAGGTTGATGTCGTCAACATGGTCTTTGTAAGCTACGAGACAACGACCATGATAGGTCTGCTCCTTAAAGATAAACACACGTGATACAGACAATTCTGCAACCTCAATCATAAGGTTGTGCAATGTCTCATTGTTTTGACAATAGAGACAATCTTTTGGATCGCTTTTCATATTTTTTGTGTAGTTTGTTTTGGTGATAATAGCCGTAGCAACGGCTAATCACAAGGATATTAAATAATTAAGGGTGCAAAGGCTAATACCTTGCACCCTTATGTCTTTTTGTCGAAGTCTATCGATTAGCCAAGAGAGATTGCCTCGTTAGGACAAACGTCAGCACAAGTTCCACACTCTGTGCAAACTTCTGGATCGATTGAATACTTCTCGCCCTCAGAGATAGCTCCTGATGGGCATTCGCTAATACATGTACCGCATGCAATGCAGTCGTCGCTAATTACGTAAGCCATAATATTATTTTTAAATTAAGTAAATAAATTCAGTTTCTTCTGGGCTTATACTTTTTAGGTATTGCCCATTTTGATTTGTGTATGCAAAGATAAACATTTATCTCGGAATACCTACAATTAGGTATTGCTTTTTTTTATAATTTAAACATTGTCTTAATAGCTGTCTATGCAATAACAATCGTTATTGTGCGTTTATAATAAAGGTTTATATAATTTTATACGAGTTTAGATAATGATAAATAGTCAGACATTAAGACATAATATGCTTATTATTGCGCTTTGCATGCTATCTTCGTTGCATGCTATAGCCCAACAGAGAACGGTAGAAAATCGTCCTTATACAGACCTACGTCCATTCCATTTTGGAATTGTAGCCGGTACCCATCTTCAAGATTTGGAGTTTGTAAATGTAGGTATGCAGACCATAACAAATGAGGATGGAACCACGAGTGAAGCTTTAATCACTTGCGATCAAGACCGATGGGATAATGGTTTCACAGTAGGTATCGTTGGCGAGCTAAGGTTGAACAAGTCGTTTCAGTTTCGTGTTGCTCCAGCCATGTATTTCGGTACTCGCCATCTAACATTCCTTAATCTAACTTCCCAAGCTGCAGGAGCTAAAGATTATGAGAAGACACAGAATATTAAGTCGGCTTATATATCTGCAGCTATGGACCTTATTTACGCCTCTCAGCGCTTTAACAATCATCGTCCGTATATGCTTGTAGGTCTTAACCCAATGATTAATCTTACGGGCAAGAGCGATGATTATTTGAAGTTAAAGAGATATGATTTGTTTATTGAAGCTGGTTTAGGTTGCGACTTCTATCTGCCATATTTCAAGATACGTCCAGAAATTAAGTTCCTTTATGGCTTAACAAACTGTCTTGACACCGACCATGTCAACCACATCCGCGACGTATCAAAGTTACCTTATACAAACTCAGTAAACAAGGCTCGTAGCAAGATGTTTGTACTGAGCTTCTATTTCGAATAAAAGATAAAGGTGGAACTCTAAACAATTAGAATTCCACCTTTATTATTATAGTATATAAGGATAAACTTATATGATATAAACAATCTGCTTATCTGTTATTTCTCGACTGTTAATGTCATTTTACCTATTAAGGCTGCATTCTGACCATTCTGGTCTACGGGAATCTCCTTGCCATCAAGGTTCTTTGCATATTTCAAAGTTTGGAAATTGCTGTGGCTATGTCCGCCCAACACCAAGTCGATATATCTGCTATTAGCAATGATGCTTGGATCCTCGTATTTTCTGTCGCCCCAGCCAAGGTGAGAAACCAATATCACCAAGTCGCATTTCTTCTTTTTCTTCAAGAATTCGCTCATCTCCTTAGCCTTTACTCTTGGATCGAGGAATTTTACACCTTTGCAAGTCTTTGCACTTACCAAACCTTCAAGCTCTGGGTCAAGCGCAAACACACCTATCTTCAGTCCTTTGCGCTTGATGATGATATATGGCTTTATCTTGCCTTCGAGAGCGGTACCAGTGAAATCGTAGTTGCTGCATAGGATAGGAAAGTTGGCATTGTCTGCCAGTCGTGCGAGATTCTCTACGCCGAAGTCAAACTCATGGTTGCCGATAGTAGAGGCAGCAATTCCCATTTTGTTCATCAGTCCCACTTCTACATCACCTTTGAACATTGTGTAGTAAGGAGAACCCTGCGAAAAGTCGCCACTATCGAAATAAAGCAAGTCTGGGTCTTTCTTTCTCTCTTCGTTCAGTACAGCCACACGACGTGCGAAGCCACCTCTGCCTGCCAATGTGGTGTCGGCAAGATTCTTTTTCTCAGGCAATATACAGCTATGAGTGTCGTTGGTATGAAGTATTGTTAGTTGCTTAACCTTCTGTGCTGCCATTGATAATGGCATCAAAGCTATCGCCAAAGCAGTTATGGTAGTGCGCATGATATTCATATTATTTTTCATTTTCTTACTCCTTTCTTTTATTTATTCAATAACCAGTCTTCCTTCCACCTTGCTATCCACAGTTTTCCCTTGGGCCATAGCAGCCTTGAAATAGTCAACGATGATAAATCTTGCGTTGTTAGCCTTGTCTTGTGGCGATACAAGGTTTGTTGCCGACTTAAAAGCCAACAATCCGCCATTACCCTGTGCCAAATAGTCGATAGTAGCAATGCGATATGTGGCGTTAGGATCAATCTCCTTGCCATGTAGCTTCACCGACTTCAGCTTATAGTCTTTTGTCATCACCATTTCTACTCCGTGGCTCAATCCTTCACCTCTGTCGCGTGCTATTTGCTGGAACAATTCCAAAGTTTTTGCACCTGTAAGAGTGAGGAAGCAAATCTTGTTCTCGAAAGGAGCCACAGCCAATACATCACCATATGTAACGTCGCCCTTTAAGAAAGAAGCACGCATACCTCCCATATTATATACTGCGAAGTCAGGGTTTTCGCCTCTGCGCTGTCCTTCCCATACCAAGATGTCGCACAATAGGTTAGATAGGTCACTCTCTGGCTTTTTTGCTCTCATGTCGTGAGCTATCTGACCTACCACCGGACTCATCACCGAGTCTACTTTTTGCTTGTATGGCTTTAGCCACTCGTTGGCTTCGGTATTAGGATAAGCGTCATACTTGTCGTCAACCACTATTCTTGTGCGCTCAATTCCTGTCATATGCCACGAAGAGCCGCAAGCGCCACATACTGCCGCAAAGGCAATGGCGCCAATAAAATGTTTTGTTGTCTTTTTCATATATGGGTTATAAAATATCTGTGCAAAAATACGAGAAAAAAGTCAAACTGCCAAATAAAGTTTCTTTGTCTATTCTTCCTTTGTACTAAAGATATACCTAAAATATAGTAAAAAAGTCGCTAACTCTTTGTCAGTTAGGAAAAATGTAGTAACTTTGCACCGCTTTTCGGCGTAACCGCTGATTGTGGATGAGTCACAATGAATGTTACGTTGGAACGACAAACAATATTTAATTATCAAACAAAACAATGGATTTAATTAAAGTTGCTGAAGAAGCATTTGCAACCGGCAAGAAGTTCCCTGAATTCAAGGCAGGTGATACTATCACAGTCGCTTACAAAATCGTCGAGGGTTCAAAGGAGCGTATCCAGCTCTATCGTGGTGTTGTAATCAAGATTACAGGCCATGGTGAGAAGAAGCGTTTCACAGTTCGTAAGATGTCTGGTACTGTAGGTGTAGAGCGTATCTTCCCTATCGAGTCACCTAATATCGATTCAATCGAAGTTAACAAGCATGGTAAGGTACGTCGCGCTAAGCTTTACTACTTCCGTGCTCTTACAGGTAAGAAGGCACGTATCAAGGAAAAGCGTGTCGTTACTGGCGAGTAAAAAGAACTCATCGCAAAGAGATAAAAAGCAGTTTTTGCCCCTTTCGGCAGGAACTGCTTTTTGCTTATAATGCCTAATATTATAAAAAGCTAATAATTAAACAACCAACAACATGGAACAAAAGAAACACATTGGCACCCTCTGCGTGCAGGCTGGATGGACTCCAAAGAATGGTGAGTCGCGTGTGCTACCAATCATCCAGAGCACCACTTTCAAGTACGACAACTCAGAAGAGATGGCTATGCTCTTCGACCTTAAGAAAGAAGGATATTTCTATACACGTCTTCAAAACCCTACCAACGATGCTGTGGCTTCTAAGATTGCAGCCCTCGAGGGTGGAGTAGGAGCTGTGCTCACATCGAGTGGCCAGGCTGCCAACTTCTATGCTGTCTTTAATATCTGTGAGGCAGGAGGACATATCGTTGTTAGCAATTCTGTATATGGTGGCACCTTCAACCTCTTTGGTGTAACCTTGAAGAAGCTTGGCATAGATTGTACATTCATCGACCCAGCAGCTTCTGACGAAGAAATAGAGAAAGCATTCCAGCCTAACACCAAGGCTCTCTTTGGTGAAACTATCTCTAACCCAGGTTGCAATGTCTTCGATATAGAGCGCTTTGCTAATATGGCTCATAAGCATGGTGTGCCTCTTATTGTCGACAACACATTTGCAACTCCTGTCAACTGCCGTCCTTTTGAGTGGGGATGCGACATCGTTACACACTCTACCACCAAGTATATGGATGGTCATGCCACACAGGTGGGCGGTTGCGTTGTAGATAGCGGCAACTTTGATTGGGAAGCACATGCTGATAAGTTCCCAGGTCTTTGCACTCCTGACGAGTCGTACCACGGACTCACCTATACCAAGGCTTTCGGCAAGATGGCTTACACCACTAAACTCGTAGCCCAGCTCATGCGCGACCTTGGCTCTATTCCTGGTCCTCAAAATTCATTCCTTCTCAACCTTGGTCTTGAGACCTTGCATCTTCGTATGCCTCGTCATTGCGAGAATGCACAGAAGGTGGCAGAGTTCCTCCACGACGACCCACGTGTGGCATGGGTGCGCTATTCTGGTCTTGCCGATGATCCAGACCATGCTCTTGCCGAGAAGTATTTGCCTAATGGCTCATGCGGTGTGATGTGCTTTGGCTTGAAGGGCGACCGTGAGACAGCCATCAAGTTTATGGATTCCCTTAAGATGATAGCTATCGTTACCCACGTAGCTGATGCACGCTCTTGTGTGCTCCATCCTGCAAGCCACACCCATCGTCAGCTATCCGAAGAGCAACTTCTTGAGGCAGGCATCGCTCCAGACCTTATTCGCCTTTCTGTAGGTATTGAGGATGTAGAAGATATCCTTGCCGATATCAAGCAGGCTTTGGATCAAATCTAATGATTTATATGGGTACTAAGATAAACCACAAGGGCATGCCACTTTCGAGTGACATGCCCTTTACTAATTCCAAGCATCTTGAGGCAATTCAATGCCAAGACGGTGGTTTCGGTTTGTGTTGTTATTATTTCTTAGTCTTCCGACTTTTCCTTTTGTTTAGCCATAAGACCATCTACAATAGAGTCTGCCAACGATATGTTTGGCACCAATATCGAGTTGCATTTCAGATACTGGCAAGCCTTGAGGAATATCTCTGCAGCAGGAACAATAACATCTGCTCGGTCGTCTTTCAGTCCAAACTCCGTTTTGCGTTCCTCTATGCTCATAGGCTGCAGCAACTTATGCAGCCGGTTGAGCTCTGTTAGCGTAATCACGTTTAGCTCTTCTTTGCTATGGCGAGCCAATTTGCAAAGCTTGTTGATATTGCCTCCAGAACCTATAATCTGAATATTCTCATATAGTGTGGCATACTTGCTGAGGTTTTCCATAAACAGCTTCACGGTATCTTCCTTTACCTTTCCGCTAAGCATTCTTAGCGTTCCGATGTTGTAGGAATAGCTCTCTGCCAGTTCGCCATCATGTATTAGCGATACCTCTGTAGAACCTCCGCCCACATCGATATAAGCAAAGTTGCCCTTGTTAGAACCCGTTTTCTCAAGCAGGTTGTTGAATAGCAGTCTTGCTTCTTCTTGTCCTCTTATTATCTCCAACTCTATACCTGTAGCTTTTTCTATCTTCTTCATCACCTCTTTACCATTCTCTGCATCGCGCATGGCAGAAGTGGCACACGCCCTGTATAGCTTCACATTATAAAGCTTCATGAAGTCTTTGAAGCCCTTCATCATGTGCATCATCATCTTGGTGCGTTCCTTCGATATCTTGTTGAGCGAGAACACATCTTTGCCAAGGCGAAGAGGTATGCGGATAAACATCATTTTGCGAATGCGCTCATTCTCTATTGCATTATCAGGATCGAAGCGCTTTATCAGCAAGCGTGCACCATTCGAGCCAATATCTATAGCAGCTACGTTAATGGGTTTCATTTTCTTCGACATATCGTTTATATAGTTCTTCCTGACTGCGGAAAGGTTCGCCTTCCACAAAGTTGTTTGTTCCTCTTCCATCTACCACTCTTCCGTTCAGCGTGTCGCGCATACCATAAGATATTGTGCGCATAAGGTCGCTCTGCAATTCTTCGTCGTAAACAGGTGTCATCACCTCTATGCGGTTTATCAAGTTGCGAGGCATCCAGTCGGCAGAACCAAGATAGTATTTTGGTTTACCACCATTACAGAATATCAATATACGTGAATGCTCCAAGTATCTATCTATGATACCCACGCAGCGTATGTTCTCACTCATCTTTGCTAAGCCAGGCACTATTGAGCAGTTGCCACGAATCAGAATGTCAATCTTCACGCCAGCCTTCGAAGCCTGATATAGTTTGCTCACCACGTCGATATCTGTGATATGGTTGATCTTCATCTTCAACCATGCCTCCTTGCCCTCGTTGGCATTGCGAATCTCATTGTCGAGCATTCTCAGTATGCGACTCTTCATAGAGTTTGGAGACACCAATAGTTCGTTGAATCTCACATGCGAGAACGGACGGTCTATAAAGTCGAATACCTTTGCAACCTCGTTGACAATCTTTGGACGAGCCGTCATCATCAGATAGTCTGTATATATTCGTGCGTTGCCTTCGTGGAAGTTACCCGTACCAATGCAAGCTATGTTGCCCTTCTTAGATTCTATGAGCAATAGTTTGCTGTGTATCTTCAGACCTTCCACACCGAATATCACGTTCACGCCTTCTTCCTGCATTCTCTTGCTCCATTTTATGTTGCTCTCTTCGTCGAAGCGAGCCAAGAGCTCCACAATAGCCGTCACCTTTTTACCATTTCTTGCTGCTGTGATAAGTGCCTTCACCACCTTTGAGTCTTTAGCAAGTCGATATAGAGTAGTCTTTATCGCTTTTACCTCAGGTTTTACGGCCGCCTCGCGCAACACGCGGATGTAGCCATTAAAACTATGGTATGGCACATGTATAAAGCGGTCTTTCTCTCTAATCTGGTCCAATATGCTATCAGGGCTAAGGAATTCCGGCTTCATTATCGAAGGCCAAGGCTGATATTTCAAATCCTTTTGTCCACAGTCTGGAAACGACATCAAATCCTTATGATTCTGATATCTGCCGCCAGCAAGACTGGTATCAAGTTCTTTGGTCTTCAGTCTTTCGCGCATCTTCTTCACCATATCCTTAGGCATATCGCTATCGTAGATAATTCTTACAGCCTCTCCATGCTTACGGCTATTCACGCCCAATGCTATCTTCTCCATGGTTCCGAAGTCGGCATCGTTGTCCATCTCCATCTCAGCATCTTTGGTAAACTTGAATGAGAAGGCTCTATACGAGCTCTCCTTGAAGCCCAAGAATACCAAAGGCAGACAATATCTTATCACGTCGTCGAGATACATTATATTGTCGAAGCCTTCGCTCGATGGCACCTTCACCCAACGTCCAAACTGTCTGTCTGGCACTTTGATGATGGCATACTTCTTCTTACCGCTCTTATCCTCCGTTTTCTCTACTATCAAGTATATGCGATTATCCTCAAGCGATGAGAAATCGTCTATCTCTGATAGCCAAATAGGATTTATAGAGCCGTTTAGCTTATCCAAAAAGAAACTATGTAGAAACTCCTTCTGCTCGTCGTTGAGTTCTGTTTCTGTGAGCAGACGGATATTATGAAGCTCAAGTTCGTGGAAAACCTTGTCCACCGACTCTGTATATTCCTTCGAATATGTTTCGTTGAGCTTGTTTATTACCTTTAGTGTTTTTCGTAGTTGCTGTTCGGTTTCGTGCGAAACCTTTCCTTCCAGCATGCGGTTGAGCGATGCAACTCTCACACGGAAGAACTCATCGAGGTTGTTAGAATAAATACCCAAAAACGACAACCTCTCGTGCAATGGCACATATTCCTTGTTTGCTTCCTGTAGTATGCGGTGGTTAAAATACATCCAGCTGATATCTCTATCCACATACACATTCTTAAGCATCTGTTCCTTAGTCATTTTACTTGGTGTTTGTGGTTTTCTTATCAGCTTTCTTCTTCTCTTCTTTCTTCTTCTCTTCTGTCTTCTTAGCTTCAGTTGGTTTCTTATCCTCAGGCTTCTTAGTATCTGCAGGCTTCTTTTCCTCTGCAGGTTTCTTAGTGTCTGTAGGCTTCTTCTCCTTCTTCACCTCCAGAATAAAATATTCACTTTCGCTCTCGTCATAATGTAAAGCTTTGCGGAAGAAGCTTGCGCTACCTTCTGGTACAAATACCTCGCGTAGTTGGTCGCAGTCGTCGAAAGTGTGACGACCCAATTTCTCTGGCACACTTGCAAAAGTCACTCTCTTTAGCTTGTCGCATTCAGCAAACGAATATCCTCTAACCTCTTTCACGCTTGCTGGCAGATATACAGTCTCCAAGTCGTCGCAATCGTAGAAGGCGTCGCGCTCTATAGATACTACTGTGTCTGGTATGATGACATTCTTCAAGTTTTTCTTTCCGCGGAATGCCATCTCACCAATCACAATAGTACCTTCTTGTATGTGGAAGTTTTCGCCCTGTGACATGCAATAGATGATACGCTTGCCATCGGCAGTATATACTCCTTCACCATCGTATTCAAAACTGTCGCTATCAATCTTCTGTAGTGCAAGGTTTAATACGAGGTTTTCAAACTTTTCATTCTTTTTGGAACTCTTCTTTTTCAGAATCTCCAAAATAGCCTTCTTGCTCTCTTTCATTGTATTGCTGTTTTTATGATATCCTTTATCTTTAGCCTTAAATTCTACGGCAAAGGTACTTTATAGATATTTCAATCATAATACAGCAATATTATATGTATGTTACAGTCTGTTTTCTACAGCATACACCACATGGTAACGAGAAAAGGTACGCTGAAGTCAGTAACGAAACCATGGTATATGCTCAAGGCAACATAGCGTTGACCAATAGTTTGAGTGATTATTGGTAGGGTGGTGTCCATGGTTGTAGCTCCACCTGTAGATATAGGAGCCAATGGTCCAAACCATTTTGCCAATAATGGTGTTAGCAATAGCGTTATCATCTCGCGGATTATATTAGCAAGCAAGGCTATGGTGCCAAGTTCTGCTCCACGATATTCAGTTATGAAAATACTCGATAGCGAATAATATGCAAAGCCGCTATTCAAAGCCAAACAGTCGCTAAGGCTTCGATGTTGCAAGACGCTTGTGAGGTCGATGTTCATTATCAAGTATGCCACCACAGCTCCGAGCCATGAGCCTAATATCGTTGCTAAAGGCAATAGTGCCAATCGTGGGCTAAGGCTTTTGATATCTTTCTTCATATCAGGATTCATTCCTATGCCTAAGCCTACGAAGAACAATAGGAAGCATAACGCTATGAAACTTGTATCGCTTTCCATCACCCATGCTGGCATACAATTGGTGTGTCCGGCTATTAGTCCGAGAATGAAAAAGCCTACCACTATCAAACTACCTTTCATTCTTCGCCTCCTTTCTTCTCTTGCTTAGCCATCTTCCATAATCCCCATGCCAAGGCACAGCTGCCCAATGTTCCGCATACTGACAACACCAATGCTTCAACACCCAATGTAGGCAACGATTTTATTATTTGCTCGTTGCTTCCCACTTCTATGCCAAGCATGAACAGTAGCGTCCATATCAGCCATGTTGTTGTTCTTCCAGCCCACGTGCCTATAGATAGCTGCTTGTCGCAGCCTATCTTTGTGCGTATGATATAGCCTACGCTAATACCAAGGAATATGAATAATATTACTATGAACATTTCTTTTTCTCTATTGTCTTTATATGGTATTATTGTTATCTTTGATATAACCACAAAAAAAGTGTATCAAACTGTGTGATTTGTTTGATACACTTTCTTAGTATTATTGTTTGGTTGCTTTATTCAGCTTTGTAAATTCTCGCCTTATGGACGCTCATTGAAACGAATCATCTCGTCCATGTGGTATGCTGATGAAACCTGTCCACGTACATGAGTAGAGATGTCGCCATCCTGTGGCCATTGTGAAGTCTTAGTGCTTGGCAACTTCACAGTCTTAAGCCAATTCCAAATCTGCTCTGTTGCAACATCTGGATTTACGTAGCTATGAATCTCGAATGTGATACCATCGTCGAATACGCCACGAGCCAACTTCAAAGCTTCCTTGGCATCTGCTGTTGTACAGTCAATCAAGATATCAATACCAGTAGCTGTATGGTTGATTTCTACAGGGAATGAGAATTCCTTACCTGCAAATTCAAACTTAGCTTCGAACTTCTCAACATACTTATTCTCACCAGACTTATGCTCAACATACTTATATGCATCGCCTGTACGGATATCGAAGTCGTCAGCTACAGCCTGACTCTCCTCAGGGATAGGGAGGAATACGTGAACAGCTGCTGTATCGCGTACGTGGATAGAAGTCTTAATCTCGTTCCAATCCTTGTGCTCCTGCTGATGGATGTCGAACTCAACCTCGCCCTCACGAACTACTGGTGTTGGCTCAGGTGTAGGTGTAGGCTCAGGTGTAGGTGTAGGAGTTGGTTCTGGGTTTGGAGCTGGTTTAGGGTCTGGTGTTGAAGGAACAACAGGAGCAACAGGAGTTTCACCCTTACCAGGTATAATCTTCACGATCCAGTCATCGTAGATGCCATCTGGGTCAATCTTACCATCATCCTTTACCATCTTGTAGTCAATACCAAGATAGTAGTTGCCTTTCCAGTAGTATAGTCTCCAGTTGTCAACATCTGTATTGCCGTATGAATCGTGAGCACGTGCACCCTGGAAGCCCTGAGTCATAAGAGCTGCATTGTGAGTGGCTTCGTTGTTACATTCACCAGCATTGAAGTTGTTTACTTGTGTGTACAAACTTGCCCAACTGAAAGGTTTACCATTAGAATCAAGTTCCCAGCTATTCCAATCTCTAACTTCTTTGATGTCGAGTTTGTCCAAATGTGCAGAACCATCAATGCCATTATACTGTGCATGATTCCAGTCTGTATAGCTATAGTTATTGTGTGCACTAATCACGTGCTGTACAAAATAATATGTATAGCCTGGCCATTCTACAGATGCTCCAGGATTTTTGCGAACATAGTCAAGGATACCAGCTTTTTCTTCGTCTGTAGGATATTCTGGCATTTCTGCACCCCACAGGTTGCCATTTACATCGCATCCACGTGTGCCTGCAATCTTATTGCCACCGAAATATAAGTTTACCTCTGATGAGTGTGTTCCATATTTCTGAGCATTCTGTGTCAGAATGTTGCCTGTTGTCTCAATGTCTTCGCTGCTACATGATACCATACCCAAAGAGAGGGCAGTCAATGATAGCATTCCTATTAGCTTTCTTTTCATTTTTGTGGATTTTGTTCTTTGTTTAAGTTGAATTTAACTTTAGGTAATTCTGTCTCGGTTGCAAAGTTACAATGATTTAATTTTACAGCCAAGCGAATATTCTCTAAATTTTGATTTAGAACTAAAAAAAATGACATAGGTTAATATAATACATATTTAGCTATATAAATAGTATCGATTTTTAGTAAAATTGTATCATATGTTAATGAAAAAGGGTATATCATACGACAATGTCGTAGACATACCCTCTTGTTAGGTTATATTATGAGCAGGATAATACCTTTACCCTTTTCTCATTATATATATAATGTGTGCTTACTTCTTGGCAACCTTCTTGCCGTTTACGATGAAGATGCCCTTAGTAGCCTTGTTAACCTTTACTCCATTCAAGTTGTAAACAGTACCATTAGCAATAGCAGCATTGATGTTCTGAATACCGCTTGCTACACCTACATAGTAAGTCAAAGTTACAGCAGGAATATTATCGCCATTCTCGTCAACGAAGTATCCCTCTGGAATCTCGATGGTGTAAACACCAGCCTCTGTTACGTTAACATCAAAAGTAGCCTTGTGAGAAACCTCACTCCAGTCATTAGGATCCTTGTATACTACTTCAGCTTCAACTTCCTTGAGTTCATTGCCATCCTTATAAACAAGAATTTTGCCACTTGATTGCATTATTGATGTTGTGTTGTAGTCGATAGTAACAGTTCCCAAAGCGTCAACCTTGCTACCATCAGCAGGATCTGCTGTGTATGTTATCTCAGTAGCTTCCTTGCCTACAGTATAATATAATGTAGTAGCTGCGTTGCAAGCACCTGACAAACAATCGCTGTCATACCATGCCTTGTCACCGAATACACCAGCAGGAATTTCTATACGATATTCGCCCTCTGCAGTGATAGGCTCACCTGCAGCGTCAGTAAACTCGATATAAGCTTCTCTGCGGTTTACGTCGCCCATAGTCAATGTTCCATTGAATACCTTACGGTCGCAATAAGCTTGGATAGGAGTTGTAGTTCCGTAGATATCCTTGTCGCTCATGATAACGATTTCGCCAAGTGAAGTGATTGTCGACTCGTTCTCAGGGTTTGTAGTGAATTGAAGTTCCTCAGGAGCAGCAACGACTGTATACTTAAACTCTACAGGGTTTTCATTCTGTATTGCATTGAAACCAGTACCAACGAAGTAAACATAATCGTCGATATGAACAGTATATGTTCCAGGTTCTGTGATGGCAGGAGAGAACTTAATATACATTCCGCCCTCTACATCGCCGCAAGTAGCTGTAGCTACCTTCTCTTTCTTTTCGTTCAATAAGTATACGAACTTATCTGTAGGATTAGCATAGCCGATAGCTGAAGTTCCTTCATCCGCACCTGGCTTCATAGAGCAAATGATAGTTGAGATCTCGTTTACAGAAGAACCCTCAACAGGAGATGTTACGAAGTCGTAAGTGTCCACGTTTGCATAGATAGTGAAACGGTATGACTGCTCTGTCATATAGTTACCATACTTGCCGTTTGTTTCTGCATACTCCTTGTTCACAATCGCGCGCTCTTTGATAGTGAGCTCATATTGATGCTTGTCTTTCAAATCCTCTCCAGGAATTATCATTATCTGTCTGCTGTTGTATGCTACAGGCTCAACATAAGCTTTGATGATTCTGCCGCTCTTTGTATCCTTGTATGTAGCGCCAGCTTCTATGTTCTCATTAATAGTAACATCCTCATTGAATGTCAACTGGTGCTTGTAGTAGCTCTTTACGTATGAGCCATCCTTTACAGAAAGATTGCTTGGTGCAAGTGTTGCAACCAACTCCTGACCTGGATTCCATTTTGCTGTGATGTCGCTATGGTCAAGACCATCGTTAGCCACAACACCAGTAAGACTAAATCTTACGTTCTTACCATTCTTGATAGCATCTGTGATAGGAATGGTGTATTCGATAGCTTCTTCACCATCAGGTGTACTTATGATACCTTCCTTAACGATAGTCTGATGATTCATATCGTTCTCGTCCTGGTATGTGAACTTCGCACCTTCGAATGTAATAGCGTTCTTGTCAGAGAAGTAAACCTTTACGTTGTTTTCGTTCAACTTCTCACCATCAGCAGGAGTAAAATCAAAAGCCAAATTGCTCTTATACTCCTCATATTTCATATTGAATGTGAACGAACCAGAGGCTCCAGCACCAGCAGAGAATACATTTGAGCCATCAGCCATCTTAATGTTCATCAATCTGAGAGTGATAGTATCCCAATTGCTCTTCAATCCCATAGTCTCCTTTGTGCGGAGCTTGCCAGTGAAGTCGATATATAGCTTATTTCCTTCTGTGCGGAACATGCTTGGATCAAGAGTCTCTACATATATATCGTCATTATCTGCAGAACCTATATTGAAAGAACCCTTAGCAGTCTGCTGTTCACCCTGCATTACGTCAGCATCGAATGTCAATACAACAATACCACGCTTATCGCCTTTTGGCCAATAAGAGAGGAATGGATCAGGGAGTTGCTTGCTTACCAAATTGTGAGGCATGCCAGGGGTGAGGAACTTCAATGTCAAATTGCCATCCTTACCATATTTGATGTTATCATCAGCTGCTGCACGGATGTTCTTAACAGTAACAGTCATCTCTTCGCCACCAACAATTAAACCCTTGTTGAGCCAATAGATAATAGAGTCTTTCAAAAGTACATACAAACCACCAGCATTGGTGCTTGTGCGGGTTTCTACATTGCAATCTATGATGTTGCCAATCTTAATATTTGTGTCGTCAGCCTGGGCATTCATGTTGAATGAAAGATTCAACTGACCGCAACGGGTATCGGTGATGTCGAAAACCTTGCCTTCTTCGAAGTTTACGTCGGTAAGCTTAAGCTCGTTTACACCTGTTTCAAAAACTCCCTTGAAGTATTTTTTTACGCTTTTACTAAGTGTACCAGGTACATTAATATAATATGGTGTACCGGCCTTCAATGAAGCCTCAGTATAACCACTCCATGCTGTGCCATCTTCGTCGGTAGTAGGTTTGTATTTCCATGCAGAAATCTTGTCCCCAGCTTTTGTTTCATCAGTCGAAACTGAGATGTTTGTTTCCTGAGCGTAGATTCTTAAAACTCCATCTTCTGTTGGAACAAACTTGAAATTTTGGTCTTCCATGAATTTGAAATCATACTTGACGCCTGTTTCAAACGGCGTCCATTCTGCAGCTGATGCCAACATTGTAGACATCAAACATACAAGCACCAACCATGCCTTCTTAAAGGCACTGCATGTGTGGCTTTGTAGATTTTTGTTCATAATAATAATTTTTTAATTAGTGATATAGATAACTTGATTTATACAAAAAGGAGTGAAGAAGTGAAATATATCTCACTCCTTGACTCCTTTATTTTATTTGTATCTTAGAGAATAACTTTCTTTGTAGCATTAGCCTTCTCGCCATTTACCTTTACTACGGCTGCACCCTTATATCCGCGAACAGATACAGAGATGTTGTTAGTGCCAGTAGCGGTATTGATGAGCTGACCTGCCATGCTGTAAACTTCTACCTTAGCGTTACCATTTGCCTTTACGCTCACTACGCCATTAGCGGCAGCGATATCGCAGTTGCTATTGTTGTTGTCAACTACTGCGTTCTCAATGCCGTTTGGCAATGTGCTGAGCTTCACAAGTACAGAGTTGATGAGGTTGTTGGTGTTGCCATCAAACAACATAAGCACAATCTTACCATTCTTGCACTCTGAAACCTGCTCTGGATAAGCCAAAGATACAGGAACTGAGTAAGTCTCGCCTGCTGTCAAGTTTTGTGGGAAGCCTACGCTTGAACCTGTGAATGATGTGCCCCAGTAGCAACGAGCCATATCTTCCTGTACAACTCTGTCGACAGAAGCATATCCATACTTGCCGCCCTTACCCCAATCGCCGAAGATAGGATCGGTTTTTGTGTACAGGTTGTTAGACTGTGTAGCTACGATACCATCTTCCAAAGCCACAGCAAACACGTTGAGGTATTGGTTCTTGAGGTTGAGTGCTGGCTGAATCTCAAGGTTGAAGTTGAGCTTTCTGGTATTATCGTCAAGAGTGATAGCTGGTACGTTGATACCCATATCAGCAGGCTTGTCGAGCTCCATGGAAATTCTGTCTTGCCACAATGAGTTGTTAGCAGAGAATGACCAGTCACCCTCATCGTTCTGTCCCATAGGGCTGGTTATCAAATCCTCACGTTGTACGATACCTGATGGAGCAGCCGACAACTTCAAGTAGTTGCTATAAGCATAGAGGCCTGTTCCGTAAGGGTCGCCCTGATATGTGTGGATAGAAATTGGAATAAACTGCTCGCCGAATATCTTCTTTGCGTTCTCTATAGCAAGGATACCCAAAGGACAGTTAACACAGGTAGTACCTGTAAACTCTTCCAATACTACTCGCTTAACAGGCTCAAAGGTCAAGCTCTTGATGCTGTTCTTCACTACGTCAGTATAGTCGTCGAGCTTAACCTCGATGCTATAGTTTGTAGCTTCACCAATAGTAAGAGCCAAAGGCTTAGCAAATTCGAATGCCAATCTCTTACCCTTCTTAAGAGTCAAACCAGTCTTCTCGAATGTATCGATAGTGGTGCCTTTATCATCCTTGAGAGTGAAGCGAGCTGATGAATATACATCGTCCTGTGAATTGATTCTGATAGAACCAGCAATCTTTACTTCCTTCTTGTTTACTACAGATGAAGCTGTAGAAAGCGACATCAAGTATTTCAAGTTGCGCTTTACAACTATGCTATCCAAGAATATCATGCTCTGGTCCTTGTTGTTGTTCCAGAAACCGATATAAACCTTCTTGCCAGCATACTTGCCAAGGTCGAGTGTGTAGTGGGTGAACTCGCCGTCGATACCTTCTTCTGTATCACCGATGTTAAGTTCGTAATCCTTGATATCACCCTTAGCCTTCATCTCTGCGATATCGTCAGAGCTGAGGTCGTTGATGTTTCTCTCGCATTCCCAAACCACAACCTTCAAGATGTCGTTCTTATTGTCGAGATACTTCTGAGCATCGAAGGTCAATGTGCAATATGCATCAGGGATAGTCAATTGTGGTATTACCATCCAGTCGTCGCTCTGACCTGCAGGGCTATACATAGAGGTAGATGCTGCGAAGTAATTCTTGCTATCGTTAGTTTCCTTTGCTTTGAATAACCAAGGTGTGTTGTCCTTGTCGAAACCAATCTTCTTCATTGCAGCAGTAGGTGTGTTGTGGTCGCCCTCATAGCGCATGAAGTTCTTATACGATTGGTCTGGAGTAGAGAAGTTGTCGCTGAAGAGAGTAGCGTCAGATGTAGAGATCTGGCGCTCGTAAGTACCAGTATAGTTCAATACAATCTGCTCGTTAGCACTCTTTGAAGAGCCAGAAACATCGGTTAAAGAACCAGCCTCCAATACCACCTTGTATTGTGAACCCTTATAGAGATACTGTGATGCTGCAGGCATCAAAGCTACCTGATTTTCGTTTGAAAGTACCGACAAAGAGCAGATAGTCTTCTCGTTCTCACCATCAAGCTGTACAAGCGAAGCCTTAGCGCTTTCGCTTACTGAAATATTGGTGTCGAAAGTCAAGATTACAGGGTTGCTGGTGTTGTCGATACGAGCAATCTCTGCATTGTTCTCTGGGAATGCACTTTGCATCTTAACAGGCACATTCTCTCTACCAACATAGTTGATAGTGATGATGTCGTTCTGCTTGTCGGTATTCTTTGTCAAAGCAACAGTTCCTGCAGGAATCTCTACAGTATACTTCTCGCCAGCTTTCATTTCTGTGTTACGGAAGGTAACAATCAATACCTTAGGGTTGGTCTTGTCAACAGCAAAACCCATAGACTTTCTCTGTACTGCACCCTCAGCATTCTTCAATACTGCGCAATCCTTATTGCCGAGAACAGTAATCTCGTGAGTGAAGGTTACCTTTACTACTGCAACGTTGCTGAAGTTAGAACCAGCAGCAGGTGTCGCTGTATAGTTGTTGAGCAAGTTGATGGCGCGACAAGCCTCTGTCATAGTCTCAGGCATTGTCACCACGTAGCTTTCGCCCTGAGGAGAAACCATTGATGAAAGAGTCTTGGTGTCGGCAGAAGCCGACCACAAGGTACCTGTATTATCATAGCCAGTATAGTCGCTGTACTCAATGCCGTAACGCTGCTTTAGAATGAGGTCGAAAGGATACCATACATTGTCTACACATACTCTCCAATCACGAACAGGAGAAGAGGTGCCAGGAGCACTTCCGTAGAGGTTTCCTTCGTTGTCGATGCAGCAAATAAGCAAGTCGTTGTCTTCCTGAGAATTGAAATATTTATATTTACCAGTCTCGGTATTATAAACCATTGGGAAGATGTTGTCGTCTTTGTCGCGGATGTCGCCTGCCACATATTTGCCATTCAAGCTAAATACAGGCTCACCCTCGAGCTCATAATTGCCAATAGGACCTTCGTTTGCATTCTCACCAAACTTGAAGTAAGTTTCTGTCTGGCGGTCATAGATATATCCTATAGGGCCATAGCTCTGGTTGCCATATATAACAATGTAGCGACCATCTGCAGTAATCTGGGTAAATGCTTCCTGAACGTGCTTCTTGCCTGTAGAACCTTCTGTACTTGGCATTTCAGGCAAGTTCTTCAGTTCTACAATCTTAGGCTCGCTTCCTGTCATATCCCACATAATACCGCGTGAAGAAGAAGAAAAAGCATCGTTGGCATTTTCCTCAACTCTACCTACAGCATACTTACCATCAGGGGTGATGCTCACAGCAATACCTGTTGTCATACCCTCTGGCATAGGAAGAAGGTTCCAGTCTCTTTCCTTCTTATTCCAATATGCAGGCTTACCTGTATATGTACCTCCCTCAGAGAATACGCCTCCCGCAGCACCAACTACGGTATTACCATCATCGGTAATGTCGCGGATTTCATACAGACCAACAGCATCGTCATCTTCTTCGCTTGAGTGACGCACTACGGTAGTCTCGCCAGTCTCTACATTAACGATGCGAGCCTTACCGTTTTTCTGCTGTTCTGTGGTAGCACCATAAACTACAGCCCACTTACCGTTATCAGAGGTTGTGAATGCAATAGCATAGTCAGCAAACTTCTGGTACAGGAACTTAGGCTTTCCTGTAGCTGTCTGAGCATTGGCTGAGATGCAGCACACCATAGCCACGAGCATCAGACAAAGTGTTGATAATATTTTTTTCATATATATCGTTGCTTCTTTACTTTACGACAACCTTCTTGTTGTTCTTTACATAGATACCCTTTGTAGGCTTTGCAACCTTGCGACCAACCAAGTCGTAATAGTTGTTGTCAACATCCTTGTTCTCTATGTTGCTGATGCTTGAAGGCACGCCATTGAGGAAGTTTACAGTTACACTTGGACCCTCTACGAGGTTGTAAAACTTGGTTTCTGAGTCAGAGTTCTCTTCGTCAACAACACCTTGGTAAGCCGTGAACTTAACTACACACTTACCCTTGCTTTTTGGTTCCCAGTGAGAATCAATGTCCATTATCTTGTTGGCTTGGCATATACTATTTAAGAAAGTCTTGCTGGAAATGTACTCTCCATCATATACCAATTCTGGCTTATAGTATGTTTTCAATTCTGTATAAGGATTACATTGACCACCAAAGCAGCAAGAGAAGCTTCCATTATCCAATTCTACAAGCTTGAATTTAAGTACTACCTTTTGAGCACTACCACTAACATTCTTTAGAGCCAAGCCTGAAGTGATGCCTAAAGGTGTTTCTTCTGTAGCGTCGATAGCTGCGCCATCTTTAACTACACCAGTCTCAACTTTGTCCTCGTTGATAGTTACAAACTGCAAATCAGTAGTTTTCTGGGCGAAAAGGGTAGTAGCACCCATCATCAAGCCCAAAGCTAATGTGTAAAATCTCTTCATGATAGTTTATATTTAATTGTTATTATTATTTTTGTTTTTTACTCTTTTACCTTTTTACTCTTTTACTTTTTTACTTTTTACCTTTTTCCCCTTCCAAAGGTATATTCCCTTAGGCAACTTATCAAGGTCGTAGCCCATCATGATGCCATTCATGTTGTATATGGCAGGCTTAGAGCTTTCGCCATTGATCTCAGATATACCTGTGGTATTGTTGTTGCGGAACTTGAACGATATTGTGCCATCTACATTCTGAGTGATATCGGTAATCTCCTTGTTTAGCAACTTGGAACCATCGGTATTTGCATGGTTGAGAGTTGCTGCCGGAATCGTTGTGTTACCAAACGAGTTGTTGCCATTGAATGGATAAAGGTCGCCCTCTACATCAGGAATGGTGCGAGCCTTTGAGTTGTCGGCAGCCATAATAGCATAGCGCTCACGAGTGGTGTTAACATCGTTAGCTTCCCATGCCTCTTGGCTATAGTCTACGTGGGTAATCATGAGTCCGCTGGCATATAGACCTGCTTCGTTGCCTTGCTTCTGACGGTTCTCCAACATGTAGAACTCATCCTTGTAGCCATCGTTGTATATAATATATGTGTCGCCATCGTCAGCCAAAGGCTTCATATTTACGATGTCTGCATCCTTGTCAAGCACTATAGGCTCCTTCCATCCTGTAAGCATACGCTCTAAGGCTGTATAGGCAGCAGGAGTGTAGCCACCATTAAGGTAGTTGCCATTGTTCATCAGATCCCATACGTAGGTGCCATATTTCAGTTCTGTTTGTCCAAACGATGTTCCTTTGTCGTAAGTGTCTGGCAATCCGAAGCAATGAGAGAACTCATGGCAAATTGTGCCGATTCCATCGATAACTTTGTTCTCACCAAGTTCACAACTACAAGCATAAGAGTCGATGGTTACTCCATCCATTTCGAATGGTTGCTGGTCGGAACCTACAGAGTTGAGGCTTCCTTCCTGTGGCCAGATAAGTCCGGTGTCGGCACCATTCACATTCTGTCCTTGTCCGGCATAGAGAATGAATAGCTGATCTACCTTTCCGTCGCCATCCCAGTCGTAGTCTGCGAAGTTAACATCGCCATCTGCCTTCCTACAAGCATCATAGATAAACTTACCAAGGTGTGCATCTTGCATACCGCCAGAGTCTTCGCCGTAGTAGTTATATGTATTGCCCAATTTGTAAGGACCTACAACATCAAACTTGAACTTAAACTTTCCGCTGCTCTGAGCAAGGAAATAGTCGTATACACTCTCGGTGAAACCTGTCTTAGGGTCAGCGAATCCTTCTTCGTTAGCTACGCGATTATAAAACTCCTGAGCATTCTCTGTAGAGAACTTTACCTCTGGAGTGTTTGTAGCTGTACGCTTAGGGAACTCCACCAATATTATCAAACCTTTCTTTTCGCCTGTGTATAGGTTGTTGGCTTTAGCTTTTGTTGCCTTTGCCATGCGTCGCTTGTTTGCAACATTGCGCTTTTGGTCGGCTTCTTTGTGAGCCGCCTCCTTGTCAATAGCTACATAGCAACCTTGAGCTGCGCTCCATGCGTAGCCATTACCGTCAGCTGCAAGCCAATAGTGGCATAGCTCGTCGCCTACTAATTCTGCTCTAATCTCTGTGCCATTAGCCAATTTCAACATTTTCCATTGTCCTGGCTTTGCAGGTATTGCCATCATAGAGGCTGAGCATATCATCAGAGTTGATAAAGTAAAAATGAGTCTTTTCATATATACATATGTGAATTTTTAGCCTATTGCATTCGACAATAGTCATTGAGATATCAAACCTTTAAATGCTTTTTAAATTTTTGCGTCGCGCATTAAAAAATGATGTTTCGAAACTTTTCTGCAAAAGTACAAAATATATGATGATTAGAATATATTTTTTAATAATTATTATAAATATGTTGTTTGAAATGGTATAAAAATGAGTAAATTATAAGTTTGAGTGCATAAATACAAAAAACAGCATGGTAGGTTTCTATATATAAAAACCACCATGCTATTATGGTTAATGTGCTTATTGTTTTAAAACAAATCTGAATGTGTTCCAGTTTCCAATAATATAAGAGTTAATTCAGAATCGTTTTGTGTCCATAACATTAGCCAATCTGGAGCTATATGGCATTCCCAAATACCCGAAAGGCGTCCAGAAAGGATATGAGCTTTATATTCTGGTGGAAGTTTTCCTTCATTCGCTAATAATGTAATAGCTTTTTCGAGAAGTTGTATGTCGTATCCTCTGCGTTTGCAAAGTTTATACGATTTCTTAAATCCTCCAGAATATTTAATTCTGTATTTCATTTTTCAAGCTGCGCCATCAAATCTTCAACACTACTTGCTTCAAAGACTTTCCCTGTTTTAACATCGTCTAGCGCAAGTTCTATCTTACTCTTTTTCTGCTTTTTAAGTGACCATCCCATTTTCTTGGAAAGGGTACGAAGGAATGATAAATCTGATATAGGCAGCGATATTGAAACATTTTCTGTAGATACTGTTGACTGCATAATCTTATTATTTTAGTTTATCTTTCTGCAAATATACAATAATCTTTTGATATATTTGATGGTTTTAAAGAAAATAGTGATGTTAATAATTACTATTTCTCTATTTACATCGTTGCCGTAAGGAATGTGGCATTGCCAAAAATGTAGAGGATGTTTTCGCATGCAGGCACAAGGAGTGTTTCGCCTTGGCGCACCTTAATGCCGTTGATGTTAGCTTCGCCCCATAGGCATACTACCACTACGAAAGAGTCTACGTGGAAGTCTATTTGTGCAGCAACTTGCACTACCACACGGTTGACATTGAAATATGGACAGTTGATAAGCTGGCTCGTAGGCTTTGTGCTGTCGTACGATGTGCGGTATTCAGGCCAAACCTGATAATCGATGGCTTCTTTAGCTTCTTCTATGTGTAGTTCACGTGGGTTGCCATGAGCATCCTTGCGTCCGAAGTCGTAAACACGATATGTTATATCTGAAGTCTGCTGAATCTCGGCAAGGAAATTGCCTGCGCCAATAGCATGCAGACGGCCTGCTGGCAGAAAGTAGAGGTCACCCTGATGAGCTTCATGTGTGGCAATAACATCCTGCATAGGTGAGTGACCATTTATAGGCTCCGCTGTAGCAAGTTTCTCGTATTCGTCGGGAGTGATGCTCTTAGAGAGTCCTGCATATATCTTTGCTCCAACATCGCTCTTTATGATATACCACATCTCTGTTTTTCCTGCACATCCATGGCGCTCCATAGCAAGTTTGTCGTCAGGGTGTACTTGCACAGACAGGTCTTGGCGGGAGTCAATAAATTTTATTAGCAATGGAAACTTATTTCCATATTTCTTATAAACCTTTTCACCCACAAGCTTACTCTTATATTTGTCGATAAGTTCAACGAGGTTGAGTCCAACGTCAACATCATCTACCTGTCCGCGCTCTATTGCTACACTCTCATGACCAGGCACACCACTAATCTCCCAGGATTCACCGATGTTAGGTTGCGCGGTGAATATTCCCTTAAATGGTGCTATCTGATAGCCACCCCAAATAGTGGTTTTCAGATATGGTTCAAACTTGTATGGTTTCATGTTGTTTAATGTTTAGTGCTTAATGTTTAGTGTTTTATTGATTAATTTTTAGCTGAAAGCTCCAGCAAAAAGGCTAATGGCTTTAACTTCTAGCGACCGCCAGGGAGCGCTAACTTCTTTTATACTCTAACTTCTGAACTTGCGAAAGTTCTATATACTATATATACGTAAATGAAGGCTTGTTTACTTAGTCATATTCTAAATATTACCCAATCCATATTTTATAAATGGTATAACTTTTATATTATATCCATCAGTATGAATTTCTCGTTCTTCATTATTGGTAATGATAAGCAGATTGTTGCATTTTAACTCTCCCGCACATTCGATCAGACTACTAACTTCACGCTTCTCTGTTTTTGGTGATGTCATATCGTAACAAACTTGGATAAGTTGGTTTATATGAGTTCCTTGCCGTGTTACGAAATCAACTTCACGATCATTGCGTGAACGATAGTAGAATAAAGAGGTTTCTACCTGATATCCTAGGCGAAGCAATTCTACAAATACTTCATTTTCTAATAAGCGACCGAGATTCTCACTGAGGTTGAATGCCTTTGCTGCAACAAATCCATTGTCTATTACGTACACCTTACTAGCCGCTTTCTTCATCAACTTTAGCTTATTGTTGAATCGTGGTAGGTAATAGAATAAATAAGGCTCATGGAGATAATCCATGAATTTGCGTGTTGTTGTGACGCTCGTCATTGATAGTTCTTTTGCAATGTCGTTGGCTGAAAGTGGATTACAGAAGTTGGATAACAGATATAATGCAATGTTGTTGAGATCTGTAATATTGCGAATGTTATGGCGCTTAGCAACATCTTTCCATATTATAGAGTCAAACAACGTAGATAGATAATTGCGTGTGATGCTACGCATGTCAATAGTTTCTGGATATCCACCGTTTCGCAAGTAATCGTTTGCAATGGCGACAACTTCAGCTTGTTTTGCGTTGCTAATACTATTGATATTGGCACCCTTCCATTCTATAGTCTCTGTAAGGCTAAATGGTAACATCTCTACTTGTAAATATCGTCCCGTGAGAACTGTAGCCATTTCGCTACTAAGCATTTTAGCGTTGCTACCTGTTATTACGAGATTCTTGCCACGTCGGTATAGCTTCGAAACCCAAACATCCCAGTCTTTTAAGTTTTGCACCTCATCAAGTAGTAGGAATTCGTAGTTTGGGTACACTTCATCAAGAGTTCTCATTACAAGCTCTTCATCCCATGCTGATAGCAAGAGATTATCATCAAAGTTTAAATATGCAAATCTTTTGCCTTGTAGCATGAGTAATGCATATGTTGATTTACCAACGCGTCGAGGTCCGGTGATAAGTTTTATCATCGGATTATCAAGCAGAGTTTTAACATCAGTATTCGACTTTCGCATAAGATAATGACGTGCTAATAGCTCGTCGCGCTCTTTGCGTTGGTTTTGAATTATTGTATTCATATGCCTATGCAGTATAGTTATTTGTGGCAAATATACTGCTTTTTATCCAATAATTAGCCTTCTACTGGATAAAAATCGGCTTTTTTATCCAGTACGACTGCATTTATTGGATAAAATAGGCAAAATGAGGTGATAGTTGATATTCTGACTATCACCTTTTTTCCGCTTATGCCTTTGCCGTATGGAAAATAATCTGTAACTTAGCGCACTATTTCAGAGATTGGCTCTAAATAGTGGTATATACCCGTTGGCGGAATTAATTTAAGTTGATAAATATGAGTAAAAAGTTGCACAT
>ENA-ORNT01000624-ORNT01000624.1-human-gut-metagenome-genome-assembly--contig:-NODE-624-length-25303-cov-5.475681_pt1 | contig 25303 bp, 22 predicted proteins | sample MGYA00242120_ERZ509032 | MGnify/ENA primary metagenome ERZ509032 (study PRJEB26280, sample SAMEA2338729) | human gut metagenome | biome: human gut; feature: human-associated habitat; material: faeces...
GCCGCGTGAAGCTCAAGCTTGCGCCGGGGAGCGTTTCGCCGGATGAAAACCTCTATTCCCGGACGCAGGGCGTCTGGTTCCTTCTGAGCGCGCGTTCGGCGGCGGAGATCGCTCCGGCGGCGCATGTGGGGCCGCGCTTCTGGCCCGCGCGGTTTTCGGAGCGCCTGCGCACGCGGCTCGCCGAGGTATTCGACGCGAATGCGTGCGGCTTCCTGACGGCGCTTCTGACCGGAGACCGAAGCGGCCTTTCCCGGCAGACGCGGAACGAGCTTTCCATCGCCGGGATCTATCATACGGTCGCAGTCTCCGGGATGCACGTTTCCATTTTGCTCGGCGTGATCGTTCTGCTCTGCGGCGGGCGTCTGGCCGCCATGATCGGCATTCCGGTCATCGTGTTCTTCGTTCTGATGACCGGCGCGTCCGCGTCTGCCGTCCGGGCGGGCGTCATGCAGACGCTTCTGCTTCTGGCGCCGCTGATCCGGCGGGAATACGATGCGCCGACCTCTCTGGGCGCAGCGGCGCTGGCGCTGATGCTGGAGAACCCGTGGACGCTCATGGATATCGGCTTTCAGCTTTCGTTTGCATCCGTGGCGGGGATCTTACTGTTTGCGCGGAGGCTCTATCAGCCTCTGATGGAGAAAAAGTGGTTTCGGAAGCTATATTACGGCCCGGCGGCCGTCCATAAGCTTGCGATGAGCATGGCTTCCGCCTTCTGCTGCTCCATCGCGTCGATGGTGTTTTCGCTGCCGCTGGCGGCGTACCATTTCCGGACGGTCTCGCTGATCGCGCCGCTCTGCAATATGCTGACGCTCTGGGTGGTCAGCATCCTCTTTACGGCGGGGATGGGCGTCGCGCTGCTGGCGCTGGTCTGGAAGGGCCTCGCGCTGGGGCCTGCGTGGCTGCTGGGCTGGCTGGTGCGGTATGTGCTCGGGACGGCGCGGCTGCTTTCCAAGCTTCCATGCGCGGCGCTGTATCCGGAAAACAGCTATATTCTGGCATGGTGCGTTTTCTTCTACATCGCGCTGCTCCTGCATATCTTCCTGCCGCAGAGGCCGCGGCTGCGCGTGAGCGTTTCGTGCTTTGCCGTGACGCTGTGCCTGTCGCTGCTGATGGCGTATGCGCAGCTGCATCTGCCGTATTTTACGTTCACGGCGCTGGATGTCGGACAGGGACAATGCCTGCTTTATCAGCGCGGGACGTGGACGGCGGTGATCGACTGCGGCGGCGGGGACCCGTGGAGCGCGGGCGAGAATGCCGCGCGGTATTTGCAGAGCTTCGGCGAATACCGCATCGAGGCGCTGGTCGTGACACACTATGACGCCGACCATGCGGGCGGCGTGGCGCAGCTTCTGGAGCGGCAGCGGGTGGAAAGCCTGTTTCTGCCGGATAGCGGCGACGAAACGGGACTGAAAAACGAGATCCTTTCCAAGGCGAAGGAGCGCGGCTGTGCGGTCTATCTGGTGCGGGAGGATCTTTCCGTGCGCTTTCCGGGCGGAGAATTGCAGATCTTTGCGCCGCTTTCGGACAAAAGCAGCAACGATTCCGGAATCTCCGTCTTGGCATCGGCCGGAGAATATGATATGCTGATAACTGGCGATATGACGGAAAAGACGGAGCAGCTTCTTCTGGAACGGGAGGATATCCCGCAGACGGAGCTGCTGGTGGCGGGCCATCACGGCGCGGCAGGCTCGACGGGCTACGCGCTCCTGAGCAGGCTCCGCCCGCAGACCGTACTGATCTCCGTGGGCGAGGACAATTTCTACGGACATCCGTCGCCGCAGACGCTGGCGCGCATCGAGGCGGCGGGCGCTGCGGTCTATCGCACCGATCAATGCGGGACCATTACGATCAGAGGGCCGATATATGGCAAGACAAACGGCACAGACCCCGGATGACGGCCTGCAAAGGCTCAAGGCCGATCTCAAAAACGGGGAATTTCAGAATTTTTATATTTTTTGCGGTGAAGAAGCCTATCTGCGCGAACACTATCTGCGGATGCTGACGGGGAAACTCACAGGCGGCCCCGCCGGGGCCTTCAACGAGCACCGCTTCAGCGCCGAACAGCTGACGCCGGAGGCGTTCTCCGAGGCGCTCGAGGCCATGCCGATGATGGCCGAGCGCACCTTCATCCGCGTGGACGACGTGGATCTGTTCAAGCTTCCGGAGGCGCAGCGGACGCAGTATGCGCAGCTGCTCAGCGATATCCCGGACTACTGCTGCGTGGTGTTCAGCTACGACACTGTGGAGTTCAAGATCAACGGCACTATGAAAAAGCTGGCCGAGGCCGTCCGGAAGAACGCCTGCGTCGTCGAGTTCAAGCGCCAGAGCGAGCGTGAGCTTGCCGCGTGGATCGCGCGGCATTTCCGCGCCGCAGGCAAGGATATTTCCGACGAGCTGTGCCGCTATCTCATCTTCATCACCGACGGCATGATGACGACGCTCGGGCCGGAAATTCAGAAGGTCGCCAATTACTGCACCACGCCCGCCGTTGCCCGAAGCGACATTGACGCGATGGTGACGCCTGCGCTCAAGGCGCGCACCTTCGATATCTCGAACGCCATCGCGGGAGGCGAATATGAACGGGCGCTGACCGGACTGCGGGAGCTGTTCGCCATGCAGGAGGACTGCAATCTGATTTTGGGCGCGATCGGCTCGCAGATGCGCAGACTGCATTATGCCAAGACCATCATGGCCTGCGGAAAGGGGCAGGACGTCCTTATGGAGCTGACCGGCCTCAAGAGCTACCCCGCGGGCCTGACCATGACGGCTGCGCGCCGCGTGACCGACGGCTTCTGCCAGAAGGCGGTGGAGCTGGTTCTGCAGACCGACGTCGCCATGAAGACCGGCGCCGACGCCCCCGAGCGGCTGCTGGAGCTGCTGCTCGTGCAGCTTTCGCAGGAGGCGCGGCATGGATAAGCTTCGCATCCGGCAGGCGATCGTCGTCGAGGGAAAATACGACCAGAACGCCCTGCGGCAGCCGGGCGACACCCCCATCTTCACCACCAACGGCTTTACCGGCATGAAGGACCCCGCGCTGCTGCGCCTGCTGCGGCAGACCGCAGAGACGACGGGCCTCATCATCCTGACCGACTCCGACGGTGCCGGTTTTCTCATCCGCAATACGCTCAAAAGCGCCCTGCCGGCAGAAGGCGTGCTGCACGCCTACATCCCCGACATCCCCGGCAAGGAGCGGCGCAAGACCGCGCCCGGCAAAGAGGGCCTGCTCGGCGTGGAGGGCATGCGCCCGGAGATCCTTCTGCAGGCGCTGCGAAACGCCGGCGCCGATTTTGAAGACGCGCAGGCCGCGCCCGCGCGCGAGCCTGTCACAAAGCAGGACTTTTTCACCCTCGGCCTTTCCGGCCGGCCCGACAGCGCGGCAAAGCGTGCGGCGCTCCTGCAAGCCCTTTCCCTGCCCGCGCACATGAGCGCGAACGCCCTGCTGCAGGCCGTAAACGTGCTGTTCTCCCGGGAGGAATTCCTGGCGCGGTTTGTGGAACCGTAAAGTTTTTCCTGCCCTGGACGACCGCTCCGTCACGGCTTCGCCGTGCCACCTCCCCTGGAAGGGAAGGCCTAAGATCTTCGCACGAACCAAAGGTTCCCCTTTCAGGGGAGCTGTCAGCCGCAGGCTGACTGAGAGGTTGTCCCTATACCGGACAGCCTTCCAGACTGAAACATAAAGAGGAATCACCATGATCGATATTTCCGTAAAAGACCTCGTCAAGAGCTTTGACGCGGATACGAATCTGCTCGACGGCGTCAGCTTTGACGTGCAGGAGGGCGAACGGGTCGGTCTGCTCGGACGCAACGGCGCGGGCAAGACGACGCTGTTCAAGATTCTGACCGGCGAGCTGGACTACAATTCCGGCGAGGTGCGCTTCGCGCCCGGCCGCAAGGTCGGCCTCATCTCCCAGATCCCGCACTACCCCGCAGGCTACACCGTCGAGGACGTGCTGCGCACGGCCTTCCGGGAGCTGACGAACATCCAGAACAAAATGCGCCAGCTGGAACAGCAGATGACGGCGCATCCGGACAAGGCCACGCTCGCCGAATACGACGCGCTTTCCACGCGCTTTCAGACCGGCGGCGGCTATGAGACGGACATGCAGACCGACAAGATCTGCAACGGCCTCGGCATCCCCGCCGCGCAGCGGCAGCAGGACTTTGACAGCCTTTCCGGCGGCGAAAAGACGCGCGTGAACCTCGGGCGGCTCATTCTGGAGGACACGGACATTCTCCTGCTCGACGAGCCGTTCAAAGGGCTGGACACCGAGCTGCGCGGGCGGATAGTGAAGCTCGTAGAGGACTTTGCAAAGACGAAGCCCGTCATACTCATCACCCACGACCCGTGGGAAGTGTCGCTCGCCAAGGCAAAACTTGATATTGAAAAGTAAAAAATCCGGCTGTATCAAACAGCCGGTATTTTTTATTCATTTACGCTGAGCGCTTTCTCGACCTGCTCAAGCACAAGTCTTTCCGCTTCGTCGCGGCTGCCTCTGATGCGGCAGCCCGCGGCTCTGACGTGTCCGCCGCCGCCGAGCGCCTTGCATATTGTCGAAGCGTCTATCGGCGCGTGAGTGCGGACGGAAATCTTGAATGTGCCGTCCTTGCCCTCTTTGAGGGTGATTCCCGCTTCCACGCCCTCTATCTGGCGCGAAAGCCCTGGGATGGCGTCAGTCTCGCTGTCGTCCGCGCCGCTCTTTGCGAACATATCCTGCGTTATTGTAATCACCGCGCAGCGGCCGCCGAAATACATCTTCAGCGAATCGAGCGCAAGGCGTTCGAGCTGAACATAGCTCAGGCTCTTCGTCTCGAAGAACACACGGTTTATCTCGGATATCTCCGCGCCGCACTCCATGAGCCTCGCGGCCAGAATATGCGTGCGGGCAGTCGTGTTCGAGAATTTGAAGCATCCCGTATCCGTTGAAATGCCAGTATATAAACAGTTCGCTATCGCGGGGGTTATCCCGACTCCGAGCTCGTCGGCGAGCGGACAGAGTATCTCCGCGCACGCCGCGGCGGTGGAGTCAACGCAGAACTCCTTCGCGTATTCGGTGTTCGAGCCGTGGTGATCGATGCAAAGATCGACTCTGCCGCTGTACTTCTCCGCCGATTCGTCGGAGAGCAGCTTTATATCCGCCACATCGACTGCGGTTATAAATTTCGGCTCAAAATCGCCGAAAATTTCAAGCCCTTTTGCCATAAAGCTGTATTTCGGGGCTATTTCATCCGCACATTCGAGTCGACAGCGTTTGCCGAGCGACTGCAGCATATGCATCAGCGCATAGCCGCAGCCGAGCGTGTCGCCGTCCGGATGGGCGTGGCACAGCACGAGTATATCATCGTTTTCACGCAGCAGTTCTGCCGCGCGGGCAATGTCAATTCGCATCTTCATCTTCCTTCAGATCATCGAGCATACGAGCGATATTCATGCCGTGCTCTATCGAGTCGTCGGCGACAAACTTGAGCTCCGGGGTCTTGCGCAGACCTAATCTGTGCCCGACCTCGCGGCGGATATAGCCCATGGCGCTGTCAAGTCCCTTGACGGCTGTTTTTGCGTCGTCGATGCCGCTCATCGAGCTTACGAAGACCTTGGCAAACGAAGCGTCGGAGCTGACCTCGACCTTGACGACGGTGAGCAGCTTGCCCTGCACGCGCGGGTCCTTGAGCTCGCGCATGACGGCAACTATCTCTCTTTTTATATCCTCGGATATTCTGTCAATTCTGTATCCTGCCATATCAGTCGCGATACTCCTCGATGGTGAACGCCTCGAAGATATCGCCCTCCTTAATATCGTTGAACTTTGCAAGTCCTATGCCGCACTCAAAGTTCTGCGCGACCTCCTTGACATCGTCCTTGAAACGGCGCAGGGAAGAAATCTCGTCCTCGGTGATGACGACGCCGTCGCGCACCACGCGAATCTTCGAGTTCCTCGTGACCTTGCCGCTGAGGACATAGCAGCCGGCGATGTTGCCGACGGAGGAAATCTTGACTATCTGGCGGACTTCCGCTCTGCCCTGCTGAACCTCGCGGAACTTCGGAGCGAGCATGCCCTTGATAGCCGCCTGAATCTCGTCAATGCAGTCATAGATTATTCTGTAGCAGCGGATGTCAACTCCGTCGCGCTCGGCGTTCTGCGCCGCGACCGGATCGGGTCTGACGTTAAAGCCGACGATTATCGCGTTCGATGCGTTTGCAAGCATTACATCGGACTCGTTGATAGCGCCGACGCCACCGTGAATAATTTTAACTCTGACTTCCTCGTTCGAGAGCTTTTCAAGGCTCTGCTTAACAGCCTCGACAGAGCCCTGGACATCCGCCTTGACGATGATGTTGAGTTCCTTGAGCTCGCCCTCCTTGAGGGATGAGAAGAGGTTCTCGAGAGTAACTTTTTCAAAGGACTTGAACTGTTCCTCTTTCTGCTTCTGTTTTCTCTGCTCAACAAGCTCTCTTGCAAGGCGCTCGTCGCTGACTGCGTCGAATGCGTCGCCCGCCTGCGGAGCCTCAGCAAGGCCCATTATCTCAACGGGGACGGACGGACCCGCCTCATTGACCTTTCTGCCCTTGTCGTCAACCATGACTCTGACGCGTCCGACGGATGTGCCGGCAACTATGATATCGCCGGAATGGAGCGTACCGTTCTGAACAAGGAGGGTAGCTATGGGGCCTCTGTTCTTGTCAAGGCGAGCTTCTATAACTATACCCTTTGCCGCGCGGTTCGGGTTTGCCTTGAGCTCCTTCATCTCGGCAACAAGAAGTATTGCCTCGAGAAGCTTATCTATATTCATCTTTGTAACAGCCGAAACGGGCACGCATATCGTGTCGCCGCCCCACTCCTCGGGAATGAGGTCATATTCGGTCAGCTGCTGCATGATGCGGTCGGTGGTCACGCCGGGTTTATCCATCTTGTTTATAGCGACGATTATGTCAACTCCGGCTGCCTTTGCGTGGTTAATAGCCTCGATGGTCTGCGGCATGATTCCGTCATCTGCAGCGACAACGAGAACTGCGATATCCGTAGCCTGCGCGCCGCGCGCTCTCATCGAGGTGAACGCCGCATGGCCGGGAGTATCGAGGAAAGTTATCTTCTGACCGTTGAGGTCAACTCTGTATGCGCCGATATGCTGGGTGATGCCGCCCGCCTCTGTCGCGGTGACATCGGTATGGCGTATAGCGTCAAGAAGTGAGGTCTTGCCGTGGTCAACGTGACCCATGACAACAACGACCGGGTCTCTCGGAGAAAGATCCTCCGCGGAGTCGTCGGAATCGTCGATTATTCTGTCCTCTATAGTGACAACGACTTCCTTTTCGGCCTTTGCGCCGAGCTCGGTCGCGACTATCGCGGCGGTGTCGTAGTCAATAACCTGGTTGACAGTAGCCATAACGCCGAGTGAGAACAGCTTCTTGACAACTTCGGCCGCAGTCATTTTGAGCATGGCGGCGAGGTCGGAGACAACTATCTCATCGGGTATTTTTACGACTATCTGCGGCTTCTTCGCGCGTTCTGCCGCTATACGGGCAAGGCGCTGAGCCTCGGTCTCGCGGCGCGAGGAACGCATGCCCTGCTTGCGGTACTGCGTGGAGCGCTGCTTGAGCTTCTGCTTGTGAACCGACTTGTCGCTCTGCATGCCGTTGTTGGCAGGGGCTATATTCTCATAGCGCTCGTTGTACTTGTCGAGCTCGACATTGCCGGCTCTCGTGTCAACGGTTCTGCGCTCGCCCTTTGTGCGCGACTGCATCGGCTTGTTATCATTCTTCTTTTTGGGTCTGTCCTCTGCCGGCTTCGCCGCCTGCTCCTGCGCCTTTGCGGCGGGTTTCTCGGTCTTGGCGGCGGGCTTTGCATCCTTTGCGGGAGCAGACTTCTGTGCGGGCTTCGCCGCAGCTTCTTTCTGCCCGCTCTTCTGCTCGGCTGCCGGAGCCTCCTTCTTTGCGGGGGCTTCTTTCTTACTCTTGAGAGCAAAATATTCATCGAAGCTGTCGACCGCGTTCTCCTTGGTCACGGTGTCGAATAGCAGATCAAGCTCGTCGGATTCAAGAGCCGTCATCGAGGATTTTTTCGCGCCGCCGAAGTTCTTTTCGATGAGCTCGGTGACGTAATTTGTCTTGACGTCCAGATCCTTTGCAACGTCACGGACGCGATATTTGGCATTTATCATACATTATCCTCCCCATAGGCGATGTTAAGTATTGTTTGTATGCGGGACGCGAGTCCCCGGTCGTCGACCGTAAGCACGGCGGAGCGCAGCGAAGTTGCATGCCCTATCTCCTGCATGGTGTATCCGGTCTTTATAAGCGGAACTGAGCGTCCCTCGCTGCTGCACGCGCGTTCAAACTCTTCGCAGAGCCGCTCGGACGCATCGGACGAGAGCAGGCACAATCTTGCATGGCCGTGCTTTATCGCCGTCTGCGCTGCGTCGTGTCCGCAGCTGAGCTTTCCCGCCCTGCGGCAGATGCCGAGCATGGAAAGAGCCTTGTCATTCTCCACTTTCGTCCATCTCCTTTTCCATCAGGTCGTAGACCTCCTGAGGAATCTCGCAGTTGAACTCACGCTCAAAGCGGTGGGACTTTATCGCCTTTTTAAGGCAGTCTGCGCTGCGGCAGACATAAGCGCCCCTGCCGGGCTTTCTTCCCGTAAGATCGAGCGAAACTTCGCCCTCCGGGCTGCGAACCACTCTGACAAGCTCTTTTTTCGGCTTCATCTCGTTGCAGCCGTTGCATCTGCGCAGCGGTATCTTCTTCTGCTTCACACCGCTCACCTGCCTTTCAAAAGTAATAAGTCGTTATATATCGAAGTTTATTGTCGGCTCTTCAATGCCGCTCTCGGGCTTTATGTCAATCTTCCAGCCGGTGAGCTTGGCGGCAAGGCGGGCATTCTGACCCTTGTTGCCGATAGCGAGGGAGAGCTGGCTGTCCGGCACTCTGACGCGGCAGACCTTCTCTTCGCCCTCTTCGACCGTGACGTCAACGACATCGGCGGGAGCGAGTGCGGCTGCGATAAACTCCTCGGGCACATCGCTGTATTTGACTATATCTATTTTCTCGCCGCCGAGCAGGTCGACTATCTTGCCGACACGCGCGCCGCGCGGACCGATGCATGCGCCGACGGGATCGACATCCGGGTCTGCGCTGTAAACTGCCATCTTTGTTCTGGAGCCTGCCTCTCTGGCGACCGCCTTTATCTCAACGGTGCCGTCGAATATCTCGGGAACCTCCTCTTCAAACAGTCTTCTGACAAGACCGGGATGAGTTCTCGAAATAGTTGCGCGGGTGTTCTTATCGGTGCTGCGAACGCCGGCGACATAGACTTTGATAATATCATTGGGCTGAAGCACCTCGTCGGGGAGCTGCTCGCTCTTGTAGAGCACGGCTTCGGTCTTGCCGAGGCTGACGACCGCATCGCCCGACTCGGGGATAACGCGCTGGACGGTGACGGTGATAATCTCCTGATTGTGGCTCTCAAGCTCGCTGCGAAGCTGACCCTGCTCTGCCTCGCGGATAGCCTGGCGAAGCATATGTTTGCCCTTTTCGGCGGTTATTCTGCTGACCTTTGCGGTCTCGACGGGAATCTCAACGATATCGCCGGGCATTGCGCCCTTCTTATACTGCTGAGCCTGCTCGACGAGCAGATCGGTGTCGGGATCGGATATCTCGGACACAACGGTCTTGCGCAGATAAACGCGGAACTCCCCCTTGTCGGCGTCGACATCGCAGAAGACGATGTCCTTGTTGTTATATTCCTTTTTCAGCGCGCCGATGAGGACATTCTGGATGCTCTCGCACATCGCGTCAACGGTGACGCCGGTGTCCTTGCTGAGCAGTTTCACGGCTTCGAAGAACTCCTTGTTCTTCTTGCTTTCCTCGTTTCTTTCTTTTTTATTCATTTTCCAAATCAATCCTTTTAAGTGAATTTTTTATTTCAAACGGCGCACGGCGCGCCGGGGATAGCAAACCGGCTGTAACAGTCAGCCACATCTGATTCGCGGGCGGATGATATCCGCCCTACAGCGGTCACCGAACGGGCACGGTTCTCACAACGCGGCTATGCGCGATTTTATTCGTCATCAAATTTAATCAGGGTAGATGACGAAAGAATTTTGTGTGAGACAAGGCGCACGGTTCTGTGAATGAAGGAGCGTACTCTTGTACGTGACTGAATTCACAGGTTCATGCAACGCAGTATCGCGCAAAATTACTCGTCATCGGCATAGAAGTCGTCGAGTTTTACCGAACTGACTTCCTTCTTTTCAAAGCATATTCCGCTGCCATCTTCGCGGGTGACGGTTATCATGCCGTTGTCGTAGCTTTCGAGAGTGCCTTTGAAATCGCGCTCGCCGTCGCGGGGACGGATGGGGAGCCGATATATTTTTTGAAATGCTCGTCGCGGGTGAGCTGGCGCTCGACTCCGGGGGATGAGACCTCGAGATAATAGCTCTGCTCTATCGGGTCGGCTTCGTCGAGAGGGCCGTCAACGGCGCGGCTGAAATTCTCGCAGTCGGTTATACCGACGCCGCCCTCCTTGTCTATATATATTCTGAGATACCAGGAAACTCCCTCTTTCTGGAATCGGATATCCCAGATTGAAAGCCCCAGCTGTTCAGCGACGGGAGCAGCTATCTCCCACACGGCGGCTACGGTGTTGCCGCCCTTGCCTTTGCCTGCCACAGACACATCTCCTTTTTCAAAAAGTCCCTAACATAAAGGAAAGAGCGGGTCACCCCCACTCTTTCGTCAAGTTTACATTCCTACAATAAATATTCTAACACATAAGCCCCGCAATATCAAGGCTTTTTTCAAATATTTACGCTTTGCATAAACGCGGATCAATATTTGACAAGGTATCTGTCGATCTCCCACTGAGAGACTCTTGCGCGGTAGCTTCTCCACTCCTCGCGCTTGGCTTCAAGATATTTGTTGAAAACATGGTCGCCGAGCACCTCTCTCATGAACGGGCTTGCGGCGAAGAGCTTTGTCGCCTCTTCGAGGGACTTGGGCAGGGAGTGTATTCCCGCCGCGGCGCGCTCATCCGCAGTCATGTCATAGACATTGGCGTCAGTCGGCGCGGGAACGGGCAGGTCGCGCTCGATGCCGTCGAGACCGGCGGCGAGGCAGGAAGCCATCTCAAGATAGGGGTTGCACGCCGGGTCGGGGCTGCGTATCTCAATACGGGTGCCGAAGCCGCGTGCCGAAGGAATTCTGATAAGCGGGCTGCGGTTCTGAGCCGACCAGGCGACATATACGGGAGCCTCATAGCCGGGCACGAGACGTTTATACGAATTGACAAGGGGATTGAGCACGAGGGTCATCGGACGGATATGCTCGAGCACGCCGGCGATGAAGCTGTATGCGGTCTTGCTGAGATTGAGGCTGTCGTTCTCGTCGCAGAAAGCGTTTTCGCCCGCCTTGAACAGCGAGATGTTGGTGTGCATGCCCGAGCCGCTGATGCCGTAAATGGGTTTGGGCATGAACGTCGCATGAAGTCCGTGCGACTGGGCGATGCTCTTGACGACATACTTGAATGTCATAACATTATCCGCCGCCGCAAGCACCTCGTCATATTTGAAGTCTATCTCATGCTGCGCCTCGGCGACCTCGTGGTGGGACGCCTCTATCTCAAAGCCCATCTCCTCGAGAGCCAGGCAGATATCGCGGCGGCAGTTCTCGCCGCGGTCAACGGGGCCGAGATCGAAATAACCGCCCTGGTCGTGAGTCTGAGTGGTGGGCTTGCCGTTTTCGTCGATATGGAACAGGAAGAATTCGCACTCGGGGCCGACGTTGCACGAATAGCCCATATCCGCCGCCTTCTTTATCGCGCGGCGCAGGACATAGCGCGGGTCGCCCTCAAAGGGAGTGCCGTCCGAGCAATAGACGTCGCATATAAGGCGCGCGACCTTGTGATCCTCGGATGTGCGCCACGGGAAGATAACAAATGTATCGAGATCGGGATGCAGATACATGTCCGATTCCTCTATACGCACGAAGCCCTCAATCGAAGAGCCGTCAAACATGCACTTGTTGTTGAGTGCTTTTTCGAGCTGGCTGCGGGTTATCGCGACATTCTTGAGCGAGCCGAGAATATCGGTAAACTGTAGGCGGATAAAGCTGACATTTTCTTCGTCCGCTATCCTCAATATATCTTCCTTTGTGTATTTCATAATCGACCGCCTTTCGGGCATTTTAATGTTGCGGCAGGTACCGCAGCTGATTTTCATTATATCAGCTTTTTTACTATTGTCAAGGCGCGCCGGAGTGCTATAATATAATGTAAAGCCAGCAAGGAGGCTTCTGCTATGATTATAGATATGCACACCCACTGTTTCCCCGACCCGCTCGCGAAAAAGGCTATGCCGATGCTCGCCATGCGCTCTGGCAACCCCTATCCGGCATTCGGCGGCACGGCGTCGGGGCTCAGAGAGAGCGTCATTTCCGGCGGCGCCGACAGGGCAGCGGTGCTCAACATTGCGACAAACGCGCATCAGCAGACGAAGGTCAACGACTTCGCCATCTCGCTGCTCGGCGACGATGTTCTCATCCCGTTCGGCAGCGTCCATTTCGAGAGCCCGGACGCGCTGAGCGAGCTCGACAGACTGCATGACGCGGGCATAAAGGGAATCAAGCTGCATCCCGACTATCAGGGCTTCTTCTCGGACGACGAGAGGATGTTCCCGATATATGAAAAGATAGGCTCGCTCGGCATGATAACGGTATTTCACGCAGGGGTCGATATCGGAGTCCCCGACCCCGTTCACTGCACTCCGCAGATGCTCAAAAAGATACTTCCGCGATTCGGCGGCGCGCCCGTCATAGCCGCGCACATGGGCGGATTCCTGCTCTGGCGTGAGGCGGCGGAGCTGCTCGGCGGAACGGGAATATATATCGACACCGCGTTTTCGTCCGGTTCGGTACCGCCGCCGTGGGCAAAGGAGAGCATCGCGGCGTTCGGCGCGGATCATGTTCTCTTCGGCTCGGACAATCCCTGGAGCGCGACCGGGCGCGAGCTCGCCTTCGTCCGCTCGCTCGGTTTGTCAGAAGAAGAAACCGAGCTCATCCTCGGCAGGAACGCCGAAAGACTGCTCGGTCTTTGAATCATTTTAATATTATATCTTTCACATCGGCAAGAGTATCGACTATCCAGTCGGCTCCTGCCGTTTTGAATTCATTCTCGTCACCGTAGCCGCCCTCGAGCACGCCGATGCATTTGAGCCCGACGCCGTGCGCGCCGTCTATATCAAAGCTCCTGTCCCCGACCATAACGGCATCCGCGAGATTATCTACTCCGAGCCCGTTGACCGCGCGGGAAATTATAACTGTTTTGTCCGCGTGCGGCTCGCCGAATGTTGCGCCGGAGACGAAGTCGAACAGGTCGGATATCCCGAAATGCTCGAGAATACGATTTATAAAAAGCTCCGGCTTTGAAGAGCCGACAGCCGTTTTCACTCCCGCCGCCTTCAATTCGTGCAGGGTCGAAAGCGTGCTCGGGAAGAATTCGAGTTCATATATGCCCTTTGTCGAATAGTATTCGCGGTATTTTTCGACCGCCTCGTGACAGCGTTCGCTGTCGAGTCCGCACTTGACGGAAAAGCTCGTTTCGAGCGGAGGGCCTATAAAATATTTCAGCGTCTCGCTGTCAAGCTCCGGCTCGCCCATGCTGCGCAGGGCATACTGCACGGAGGCAAACACGCCCGCGCCTGTATCGGCAAGCGTGCCGTCAAAATCAAAAATTGCATAACGGAACATGGTTCTACCTCTTTCGGTTTGATAGAGCTATGATAACATAAAACATTTTGATTTACAACCGAGTTAGCGTGTGATATAATTTTAAGTTATAAAGGTTATATATACTTATAATCCGTCTCCGGAAAGGAAGTAGAAAAAATATGGAATACCGTTTTTCCGATAAAATAGCGTCGCTCAAGCCCTCCGCTATCAGAGAGGTGCTCAAGGCAACAAGCGTGCCGGGCATGATACCGTTCGCCGCAGGCAACCCCGCTCCCGACGCATTCCCCGTCGCCGAGGTTCAGGAGATAGCCGCAGATATACTCAAGAACCGCCCGATAGACGCGCTCCAGTACGGTGTGACTGAGGGCTACCCCGAGCTTATCAGCCTGATAAAAACAAGAATGAAATCAAAATACGGCATCGGCCGCGACTTCGATTCGATTATAATAACGAGCGGCGCGCAGCAGGTCATGGATCTTTCGACCAAAGTTCTCTGCAATGAGGGCGATGTCGTTATCTGCGAGAGCCCGTCGTTCATCGGCTCGCTCAACTGTTTCCGCTCATATAACGCGAAGCTCGTCGGCGTGCCCGTCGATGCGGACGGTATGAACATCGAGGCTCTCGAAAAGGCTCTTGAAGAGAACCCGAACGCCAAAATGATATATACTATTCCGAACTTCCAGAATCCCGCGGGCGTTACAATGTCGCTTGAGAAGCGGCATAAGCTCTATGAGCTCGCCAAGGCGCACAATGTTATTATTCTTGAGGACAACCCCTACGGCGATCTGCGCGTTGCGGGCGAAGATGTTCCGAATATAAAGAGCTTCGACGAGGACGGAATCGTCATTTACTCCGGCTCGTTCTCGAAGATTCTCGCGCCCGGCATCCGTATCGGCTTCACGGTCGCTCCCGCTCCTGTAGTCGCGAAGATGACCGTCGGCAAGCAGGCGGTCGATGTTCACACGACCCAGCTGATGCAGATGATAGTCGCCGAGTGGATGAAGAGATACGATGTTGACGAGCACATCGAGAAGATAAGAAAGATATACCGCAGAAAGCTCAATCTCATGTGCGATATGATAGACAGCGAGCTTGGTGACGCAGTCAGCTATGTCCGTCCCGAGGGCGGTCTGTTCATCTGGTGCGAGCTGCCCGAGGATGTTGACGCGCTTGAATTCGTCAAGAAATCCGCAGAGAACATGGTCGCGCTCGTCCCCGGCACTGCATTTTTGACCGATGTCAACGGAAAGAGCAACGCCGTCAGATTCAATTTCTCGACCCCAGCGGACGATAAGATTGTCGAGGGCATGAAGATCCTCGGCAGGGTGCTCAAAGAAATGAGAGGAGAATAACATATATGGAAAATCAGACTCCCGAACGCCGCCAGCGCGTTCTCAGCGCAATCCAGCCGACCGCGATTCCGACCCTCGGCAACTATCTCGGTGCTCTGCGCAACTGGAAAGCGATGAGCGACGACTATGACTGCGTCTACGCCGTTGCCGACCTGCACGCGATAACCGTCAGACAGGATCCCGCGACTCTCAGACGCCAGACAATGGAGGCTTTTGCGCTCCTGCTCTCGATAGGACTCGACCCGGACAAGAACGTCGTGTTCGTCCAGAGCCATGTCAATACCCACGCCCAGCTCGCGTGGATTCTCGACTGCTACACCCAGTTCGGCGAGGCTTCGAGAATGACCCAGTTCAAGGACAAATCCCAGAAGCACGCGGACAATGTCAATGTCGGCCTCTTCGCCTACCCCGTGCTCATGGCTGCGGATATTCTGCTCTATCAGGCAAACTATGTACCCATCGGCGAGGATCAGAAGCAGCATCTTGAGATAACCCGCAACATAGCCGAGCGCTTCAACGGCATATACGGCAACACATTCACCATTCCCGAGCCGTTTATCGGCAAGGTCGGCGCGAGAATAATGTCGCTGCAGAACCCGAATCAGAAGATGTCGAAATCCGACCCGAACCCGAAGGCCTCCGTCTCTATTCTTGACGAGCCCTCGGTTATTATGAAGAAGTTCAAGAGCGCGGTCACGGACTCCGAAGCCGTTGTCAGATACGGCGAGGGCAAGGACGGCATCAACAACCTGATGTCCATTTATTCCTGCTGCACCGGAGCTTCGTTCGACGAGATCGAGCGCGAGTTCGAGGGCAAGGGCTACGGCGATTTCAAAACAAAAGTCGGCGAGGCTGTTATAGAAGAACTCACCCCCGTGCGCGAGAACTTCAACCGCATCGTAAACGACAAGGCATATCTCAGCGAATGCATGGCAAAGGGCGCCGAGACTGCGCAGCGCATCTCCGAGCGCACGCTCAACAAGGTCATGAAAAAGGTCGGTTTTCTGCTCAAGTAAATAAATTCCACCAAAAAGAGCGTCCTTCGGGGCGCTTCTTTTGTTACTTTCCAAGAAGTTGCATATTTTTTGAATATAACTCTTGATTTTCTGAATAATCGTTGTATAATATGTGCATACGATGAATACGGAGGTATTTAACATGAAAGAGATCAAAAAAGTTGTGCTCGCCTATTCCGGCGGACTTGACACATCGATAATAATCCCGTGGCTCAAAGAGAACTACAACAACTGCGAGGTCGTTGCCGTTTCCGCCGATGTCGGCCAGGGCACGGAGCTCGACGGACTCGAGGAGAAGGCTCTCAAGACCGGCGCTTCCAAGCTCTATATTGAGGATCTTAAAAAAGAGTTCGTTGAGGACTACATCTTCCCGACACTGAAAGCCGGCGCCGTATACGAGCGCGACTATCTGCTCGGCACCTCGTTTGCCCGCCCGATAATCGCGAAGAGACTCGTTGAAATAGCCAAGGCCGAGGGCGCAGACGCTATCTGCCACGGCTGCACGGGCAAGGGCAACGATCAGGTGCGTTTCGAGCTTGCGATAAAGGCTTTCGCGCCCGATATGCAAATAATCGCTCCCTGGCGTATCTGGAACATCAAATCCCGTGAGGAGGAGATAGAATACGCCGAGGCTCACAATATCCCGCTCAAGATAAACCGTGAGACGAACTATTCAAAGGACAAGAACCTCTGGCACCTTTCGCACGAGGGTCTCGACCTTGAAGACCCCGCAAACGAGCCGCAGTACAACAAGCCCGGCTTTCTTGAGATAGGCAAATCCCCCGAGCAGGCTCCCGACAAGCCGACCTATATCACAATAAGCTTCGAAAAGGGCATTCCCGTTGCCGTTGACGGCGAGAAGATGGACGGCGTTACCATGATCGAGAAGCTCAACAAGATCGGCGGCGAAAACGGCGTCGGACTTGCGGATATCGTCGAGAACCGCCTTGTCGGCATGAAGTCAAGGGGCGTTTATGAGAATCCCGCAGGCTCAATTCTCTACAGGGCTCACGAAGTCCTTGAGACTCTGACCCTCGACAGGGACACCATGCACTACAAAGAGCAGGTCGCTCTGCGCTACGCCGAGCTTGTCTACTTCGGCCAGTGGTTCACTCCTCTCAGGGAGGCTCTCGCCGCTTTCGTTGACAAGACGCAGGAGCGCGTCACCGGCGACGTCAAGCTCAAGCTCTACAAGGGCAACATAATAAACGCGGGCACCACCTCGCCCTATTCGCTCTACAGCGAAGCTTTCGCGACCTTTGACGAGGACGATGTCTACGATCAGAAGGACTCCGCAGGCTTCATCAACCTCTTCGGTCTGCCGATAAAAGTCAAGGCCATTCTCGACGCCGAGAGAGAGGCAAAGGCATGAAGCTCTGGGCGGGACGCTTCAGCAAAGAAGCCGATAAAAAGACCAACGATTTCAACTCCTCGATAAAAACGGACAGCCGCATGTTCAACGAGGATATCGACGGCAGCATCGCCCACGCATCGATGCTCGCCGCAAAAGGGATAATCTCCGAGGAGGACTGCAAGAAAATTCTTGCGGGACTCTCGGACATCCGAAACGACATTATCTCGGGCGAGCTGATGATAGACCCCGACGCCGAGGATATCCACACTTTTATCGAAGGCGAGCTTACCTCGAGAATCGGCGACGCGGGCAAAAGACTCCACACCGGGCGCAGCAGAAATGACCAGGTTGCCGTTGACATAAGGCTCTATCTCAAAAAGGATGTGCCGCAGGTCACGGGGCTCATAAACGGACTTATTGACGCTCTCGACGGCAAGGCTAAAGAATACGCCCACTGCATCATGCCGGGCTACACGCATCTTCAGCGCGCTCAGCCGATAACCTTTGCGGCGCACATCGGCGCATATATCGAGATGCTCCGCCGCGACCTCGGACGCTTTGAGGACGCCGCGGGCAGGATGAACTGCAGCCGGTCCACCCCCTCGGCGTTCTGTGCGCCAAGGTGCAGCCGGTGCGGCCGGGGCACAAATTCGGTGCCGCCGCACTGCTGCTCAAGGATTTCGATCTCCATGCAAAACCTCCTTTTCTGTTTGCTGTCCCGATTGTACCGCCGGGGGCGCAAAACTATCCAGTGTGTACTAAAAATGTGAAATTTTCTGTTCTTCGGCATTTTGCTAAACGGGGTTTTGGCACCGGAAATGCGAGCTTTTTCCCCCTGCCGGGACCGGGTAATTCCCCTGCAGGTTTTCCATGCAAAACCCGCGATGTGGGGCAGCTTGTTTTGGGCGCAGCGGCCGCTGCTGCGGCCTTATTCGCAGAGAAAAGAGCCGGTGCAAATGTTAAAAATTCATGAACGAATTGCCCCCAGAAAAAAGGAAAAAATCAGAAGGAAACCACCTAAAAACCAAAATATCAAAAGAAACACTGTGAAAATTGCACAAAAAATAATGTTACAAATCTAACAAAGTGCAAGGCACAAATTTGACAGATGCTTTACGGTCTGGTAAAATAGCGTTTGTGCAACGAACGTTGCAGCGTTTAAATTCTATCTGGATGAAGTAAAAAGCCGTCCTGCGTACGGCACGGCATGGGCAGATGCGGCCTGTGCCGGGGCAGTTTTGTGGTCTGCCCGAAGCGGATTCCAACCTGTAATACGGTGCTCATTCTTTTTACCCGAAGAGAGCATCGTATTTGACTGTGAGACGCTTATACTCAGAGCAGCCACAGTCCGGGCGGCCGGGGTGCTGATGCAATACAGACCCGCGGCCGCGCCAAATACGACAAAGAGAGGAGTTGTCTCGTATCGCTTCCGTTAAATTGAAGAAAGCAGTTACTGCCGCAAAGCAGGCAGTATCTCCCCGTGTGCTGGCATTTTGTGTCATGGTGGTATGCCTTGTGGCTACCCTTGGCGTCACCGCTGCAAATCTGCGGCTGACCTACGTCACCGACTCCAATGGTGCACGGCAGGTCCTTCTGACCGATGCCGATGCTTCCCCCGCACAGGTCATGCACCTTTCCGGCATCCGCTCTGAAGAGGGCGATGAGGTCTACTACACCGCGTTCAGCGGCAATCTTGCCTCCCTGAACATCGAGCGCGCATTCTCCGTCAGCATCACCGCCGACGGGCAGGAATACCCTGTAAAGCTGGTGTTCGGCACCGTAGCCGATGCACTGGAGCGCGCCGGTATCACCCTTGAAGGGGACGACTACACCGAGCCGGCGCTGGATCACGTTGTGACCGCCGGCAGCAAGATCGTGGTCCACCGCGTGGACTACGCAGAGCGTGTGGAAACTCAGGCTATCCCCTACGACACCCAGTATGTCTACACCAGCCTGTACTTCCGCAACACCGGCCGCACCACCACGGTGCAGCACGGCGCAGCCGGTCAGCAGACCGTGACCACCCGTGACCGCTATGTAGACGGCGAGCTGGAGAACAGCACCGTTGTGGATACCACCACCACGGTGGAGCCCACCGACCACGTTATCAAGACCTACGGCGCAGGCGCGCCAGTGTCCCCCCTGACCGGCGCGGACAGCACCACCAACGCCCCCACCTCTTATAGCAAGGTGCTCACCGGCAAGGCCACCGGCTACTATTCCCGCAGCGGCAAAGGCTCTTCCGGTCTGGGTCTGGGCTATGGCACCGTGGCTGTGGACCCGGACGTGATCCCCTACGGCACCAAGCTCTACATCACCTCCACTGACGGCAAGTTCGTCTACGGCTATGCCGTAGCCACCGACACCGGCATCGCCGTCCAGAAGGGGCAGATCCTTGTAGACCTGTTCTACGAGACCTACGCCGAAAGCGTCATCAACGGCGCCATTCAGGTCAACGTCTACGTTGTGGGCTGAGCTGTAAACAAAACACAATAACCACGCAAAGAGACCGCTGTACAAACTGTGCAGCGGTCTCTTTTGATGTTAATCAGAATACTATTTTTATTTCGGGGTCGGGGAAAGTCTGTGGGCTTTTCCCGACCCCTTTTCTGTTTTCGCAACGCTTTCGCCGGAACCGTTTGTCAAATGAGCAGTTTACACGATGTCGAGCTGCAAATTTTGGATGGTATGCCCACAACATACAGAGAAGTCAAGAAAATTTGTGGTAATTGTATTTGAATTTTGGACAAAAAGTCTTGCAAAAATGGTAAAAACCTTTTAATATAAAAGAGTACAAAGCTGCGGAAGCCGTTTTCGGCTTCCGCACGGGGAGGAGCAGTCTATGAAACCGACCGAAGAAAAGATTCAGAGCAACACATCGGACCTGCCGGTGTACCTGTTCAAGCAGGGCAACAACTGCGAGGCTTACCGCTACTTCGGCGCACATCTGGAAACACGGGTCGGGGAATCCGGCGTTGTGTTCCGCGTATGGGCACCGCACGCCGTAGCCATCAGTGTTGTGGGCGACTTCAACAGCTGGAAGCCCGGCAGCCATCCCATGCACAAGGTGGATGGCGATTCCGTGTGGGAATTGTTCATTCCCGGCATGAAGGAATACGATGTTTATAAATATTGCGTGACCACCCGTGCAGGCGACCTTGTCTACAAGGCCGATCCCTACGCCTTCCACGCCGAGACCCGGCCGTCCAACGGCAGCAAGGTCTACGATCTGTCCGGCTTTGCATGGCACGACGCCGCCTGGCAGGCCGCACAGAAAAAGGCGGACGTGATCAACGGCCCGATGAATATCTACGAGATGCACGCCGGCAGCTGGAAGATGAAGGAGGGCGGCAAGCCCTACAACTACTCCGAGCTGGCGGACGAGCTGATCCCGTACATCAAGGATATGGGCTACACCCATGTAGAGCTGCTGCCGGTGATGGAATATCCGTTTGACGGCAGCTGGGGCTATCAGGTCACCGGCTATTTTGCACCCACCAGCCGCTACGGCACCCCCAAGGACTTTATGGCCTTTGTGGATAAGATGCACGCCGCAGGCATCGGCGTCATCATGGACTGGGTGCCCGCCCACTTCCCCAAAGACCAGTTCGGCCTGTACAATTTTGACGGCGAGGCCTGCTACGAGGATCCCAACCCCAAGCGCGGCGAGCACAAGGAGTGGGGCACCATGGTGTTCGATTTCGGCCGCAACGAGGTGCAGAGCTTCCTCATTTCCAGCGCACTGTACTGGCTGGAGCAGTACCACATCGACGGTCTGCGCGTGGATGCCGTGGCCTCCATGCTGTATCTGGATTACAACCGTAAGCAGGGTGAATGGGAGCCCAATAAGGACGGCGGCAAGGAGAACCTTGAAGCCATCGCTTTCCTGCGCAAGCTGAACAACACCGTGCTGGGTCGTCACCCCCACAAGTACATGATCGCCGAGGAGTCCACCGCGTGGCCCATGGTCACAAAGCCCGCTTCGGACGGCGGTTTAGGCTTCAACTTCAAGTGGAACATGGGCTGGATGAACGATATGCTCAGCTACATGAAGACCGACCCGCTGTTCCGCTCCGGCAACCACAACAAGGTGACTTTCAGCTTCTTCTACGCTTTCAGTGAGAACTTTGTCCTGCCCATCAGCCACGATGAAGTGGTGCACGGCAAGGGCAGCCTGCTGAATAAGATGCCCGGCGAATATGACGACAAGTTTGCCAATCTGCGCACCTTCTTCGGCTACATGATGGCACACCCGGGCAAGAAGCTGCTGTTCATGGGACAGGAGTTCGGTCAGTTTGCCGAGTGGAACGAGGCAAAGCAGCTGGACTGGATGCTGCTGGACTATGATAAGCACGCTGAACTGCAGAACTACGTCCGCACCCTGAACGCCTTCTATAAAGAGCACCCCGCCCTCTGGCAGATCGATTACAGCTGGGAGGGCTTCCAGTGGATCGTGCCGGACGACTCGCAGCAGAGCGTCATCGCTTTCCTGCGCAAGGATGCCGCCGGTAAGCAGATCCTTGTCATCTGCAACTTCAACCCCGTCCTGCGCGAGGGCTACACCCTCGGCGCACCGGTGTCCGGCACCTATAAAGAAATCCTGAACAGCGACGATGCCGCTTTCGGCGGCTCCGGTACCGTGCACAACAAGCCGGTGCGTACCCACAAAAAGCCGCAGCACGGCTTTGAGCAGAGCATCACCGTTACCCTGCCGCCCATGAGCACTTTGTACTTTGAGGTGCCCACAAAGCGCACCCGCAAGGCAGCAGAGGACAGCGCGGACAAGCCGGCAAAAAAGACCGCCAAAAAGGCCACCGTCAAGGACGCCGACAAGCCGGTAAAAAAGACCCGCACCACCAAGGCCAAGGCCGCCAAAACGGCGGATGAAAAACCGGAAAAAGCAAAAAAGACCGCTGCCAAGTCCAAGGCAAAACCCGAGGCCGCAGCGGACAAGCCGGTAAAGAAAACCGCCGCCAAAGCAAAGACCGCGGCAAAAGCAAAAACTGAGACCGAAGCAGAAACCAAACCCGCAAAGCGCACCCGCAAAGCAAAAGCACCCAAGGAATAAGGATGCCCACACGGATGCACGCACGAACATTCTGATCTGTTGACTATCATTTCCAAAAAGGAAATGCTAAAGGGGAGAATAAAGCTATGGCAAAAGAAATCGTGGCAATGATCCTTGCCGGTGGACGTGGCTCGCGCTTATACGCGCTGACACAAAAGACGGCAAAACCTGCGGTGTCCTTCGGCGGTAAGTACCGCATCGTGGACTTCCCGCTGTCCAACTGCGTCAACTCCGATATCGACACCGTTGGTATCGCAACACAGTACCAGCCCCAGAAGCTGAACGAGTACATCGGTAACGGTCAGCCTTGGGATCTGGACCGTCTGCACGGCGGTGTGCACACCCTGCCCCCTTACGAGCAGGCAAACGGCACCGACTGGTACAAGGGCACTGCAAACGCCATCTACCAGAACATCGGCTTCATCGACAGCTATGATCCCGAATACGTCATCATCCTGTCCGGCGACCAGATCTGCAAACAGGACTACGCCGACTTCCTGCGCTTCCACAAGGAAAAGGGCGCAGAGTTCTCTGTGGCCGTTATGGAAGTGGACTGGAAGGAAGCTTCCCGCTTCGGCCTGATGGTGGCGGACGAGACCGACCGCATCACCGAGTTCCAGGAGAAGCCCCCGGTGCCCAAGTCCAATCTGGCCTCCATGGGCATCTACATCTTCAACTGGGATGTGCTCAAGAAGTATCTGATCGAGGACGAGGCTGACCCCAACTCCAAGAACGACTTCGGCATGAACATCATCCCCGCCCTGCTGCGTGACGGCCGCAAGATGTACGCTTACCGCTTTGCCGGTTACTGGCGTGACGTGGGCACCATCGACAGCCTGTGGGAAGCTAACATGGAAGTGCTGGACCCCGAGAACTCCGGCATCGATATCTTTGATAAGACTTGGAAAATTTACAGCCGCAACCCCGTGCTGCCCGCCCAGAAGATCGGCGAGCGCGCCGTTGTGCAGGACTCCCTCATCACCGAGGGCTGCAAGATCTACGGTAACGTCAAGCACTCTGTGCTGAGCGCAGGCGTTGTTGTGGAAGAGGGCGCTACCGTTGAGGACGCCGTGCTGATGGACGGTGTCGTGGTCAAGGCAGGTGCCGTGGTCAAGCGCTGCATCCTTGCTGAGGACGTTGTTGTGGGCGCAGGTGCAAAGGTCGGCGGCGAGGGCGCTATTGCCCACGTTGGCACCGGTCTGGCCATCGGCGCAGGCGCTACCGTCAAGGAGGGCGCAAAAGTGTTTGAATCCGTCAAGGAGGGTGTGGAAGTATGCTGAGACAGAACACCAATGCGTTGGGTATCATTTTCCCCAACAGCTATGACAATACCGTTCCCGAGCTGGTGACCGAGCGCGCAATGGCCTCGATCCCCTTTGCGGGCCGTTACCGCATGGTAGACTTTGTGCTGTCCAGCATGGCCAACTGCGGCATTTCCAACGTTTCCATCGTGGTGCGTAAGAACTACCACTCCCTGATGGATCATCTGGGCACCGGCCGCGAGTGGGATATGGCCCGCCGTCACGGCGGCCTGAACATCGTGCCTCCCTTTGCAGAAAAGGGCGTGCGCATCTACTCCGGCCGTGTGGAGGCGCTGGGCTCCATTCTGAGCTTCCTCGAGCACCAGAAGGAGAAGTATGTGGTCATGAGCGATGCCAACATCGCCGTCAACTACGACTTCAACGCCCTGCTGGCTGCCCATCAGGCCAGCGGTGCCGATGTGACCGTGGCCTATCAAAAGACCGAGATCCCCGAGGGCCGCAAGAACGACAACTACACCCTGACCATTGATGCTGATGGCCGCGTGACCGAGCTGCTGTTCAACGACTACCGCTCCGGTGTGCAGAATCTGGATCTGAACATCTATGTGCTGGAGCGCGAGACCCTGATCAAGCTGGTCAAGGACGCTACCGCCCGCGGCCTGATCTACTTCGAGCGCGATATTCTGGCGCACAACGTCAACATCCTGAACATCCATGCGCTGGAGTACACCGGCTATGTTGCCCATATCTGCGACATGAAGAGCTACTTTGACGAGAACCTGAAGCTGATCGATGACCGCAATCTGGAAGCGCTGTTCCCCAAGGGCAGCCCCATCTACACCAAGATCCGTGATGATAACCCCACCCGTTACGTCACCGGCTCCAAGGTCGTGGATTCCATTCTGGCCGACGGCTGCGTCATCGAAGGCACCGTGGAGAACTGCGTGCTCTTCCGCGGCGTCAAGGTCAAGAAGGGTGCTGTGGTCAAGAACTGTGTCCTGATGCAGGATACCGTGGTCGAGCCCAACGTGGAGCTGGACTGCGTTGTCACCGACAAGAACGTGAAGATCACCGCCGGCAAAAAGCTGTCCGGCACCGAGAGCTTCCCGGTCTACGTCCAGAAGAACCATACCGTCTGATCGAGCAATATCCATAGGGGCGGCTTCCTCCCCGGTAGCCCCTCTTGAGAGGGGCGGGGGCACCTGTGTGCCCCCGCCTGCTCTTTTGTATGCAAGGTTCGCGCCGCTTTTCACGGCGGCGGGGAGCGCGAACATCTGCCTGTATCATGGAAGGAGCGAATCCTATGAAGATCCTGTATGCTGCTTCGGAAGCCAATCCCTTTGCCAAATCCGGCGGTCTGGCCGATGTGGCAGGCGCCCTGCCCAAAGCACTGGTCAAGGACGGCGTGGACGCCCGCGTCATCATGCCCCTGTACGGCGATTTGAAGTACCGCGATAAGCTGGAATACGTTACCAACTACTCCGTGCCTGTGGGTTGGCGCAGCCAGTACTGCGGCCTGTTCAAGGCCGATGTGGAC
>ENA-ORNT01000628-ORNT01000628.1-human-gut-metagenome-genome-assembly--contig:-NODE-628-length-25237-cov-3.822016_pt1 | contig 25237 bp, 29 predicted proteins | sample MGYA00242120_ERZ509032 | MGnify/ENA primary metagenome ERZ509032 (study PRJEB26280, sample SAMEA2338729) | human gut metagenome | biome: human gut; feature: human-associated habitat; material: faeces...
CTAACCCACTAAAACTGTATATTTAAAGGCTACCTATGAAAACTTGACAGATACCATTAAGCCAGACGGTCGATAAAGTTGCTAACTCATGCTATAATATAGCTGTCTAATGAAATATTATATTCAATAGTTGGGCTGATAAGTTTAGCAAAATCGCTCTTATTCTGGTGTACTGCCATACACCACCAGCTAAGCGCGTGAAAGAACGTCTCCAAAAGGAATCAGCTCCAAACAACGTATACTTGTGCATTGGTGGTCGCCAGTGCACTTTTTTATTATACCATTTTATAATAGCTGTATTTTTACTGTGACAAGGGATTACGTAAATCCGATAAGTACCGGTCTTGATGAGTGGTTGATGGAAAGAGCCATTCGGATTGAATATCATTTTCTTGAAGCCAGGCATAATAATCTAGTAAATCCTGTTTAACCGGTTTTAGATACAAAATATTGGGCTTTTTAGTCTTTTTATCGCGAATATACGCATTTTTCTTGATAGTTCATCATCAGCGAAGATTTCGTTGCGTCTCAGCGCTAATACATCACTCACTCGAAGCAATGTTGCCTTGCCGACTTGGAAGATGGTATAGTTTCGGCGACCATAGCGGAAATTATTAAGTAAGGTGTCCTGGACTTCGTGTAGAATGTTGGTGTCTTTGATGGGTAGAACGTGTTGTTTCATGCTACTCTCCTTTTATTAGAAAAATTTACCGTTCCAGGAGCTGATACCTCCATGGAATCCCATGTATACAAGGACACACATAACTATAATTAGAAACCAATTATCCTCGAGAAAACTACCAAATGATTTTCTATTATCACTAAAACCAACACCGCCATCATCTAAATCATCAATATCATCACTTAGATCATCGATGTCGTCTCTTAGCTCGTTGACTGCATTTAATATATCTTGATTTGTAATATTATCGGCTAGTTGCTTGTTTAATACTAGCCAGTCAAGACTTACGTCAAAGAAAGCTGCCAACTGAACGGCTGTTTCTAAGTCAGGAACAGAGGAACCAGCCTCCCATCGTGAAACAGCTTGTCTTGTCACATGAATCTTTTGTGCGATATCTTCTTGTGATAAACCTTTATCTGTTCGTAACTTTTTTAATTGCTTTGCAAACTCCATTGTCAATTTACTCCTGTCATAAAATTCATTATCATTATTGCGATACATAGGGGTAGTAAGTAAAGCAATAGTCTCAAATATATTGTCAATTGCATCTTTATTTTAGGGGCTATTTATCCTAATTATAAAATAATAACCCCTATATTCTGATAATAGAATATAGGAGCTTGATATATCAATATTCTTTAGGGGTTATTTATTAGAAATAACTTCTAAATTAATTTAGCAACACGTTTTTTTATTTCATCTCGTACCTGTCGAAACACTACCATTTTCTGTTCAGGAGTACCTTTAGCTTGTGCGGGATCAGGTAACGGCCAATGAACGCTTTGAGCCTGAGGAGGAATCACCGAACAGCGGGCCCTAGCATCACCGCATAAAGTCACAATTAAATCAGCTGAATTGAAATAATCTAGGTCAATCAGCTTTGATTTTTGCTGACTAATATCAATGCCGTCTTCAGCCATGGCCTCTACTGCATAAGGATTAAGACCGTGTTTTTCAACACCAGCACTTCTACATTCATATTGATCCTTGAGCAATGCTTTGCCATATCCTTCAGCCATTTGGCTACGACAAGAATTACCAGTACATAGGAAATAAATCTTTTTCATAGCTTTTAATAGAATTTTCTCTTAATCCATAATGCCACATCAACTAACAGAATCATCACTGGTACTTCGACCATGGGGCCAATAACGGCCGTAAATGCTTCCCCTGAATTTAGTCCAAAGATACCAACGGTAACCGCCACGGCTAATTCAAAGTTGTTACTTGCAGCCGTGAACGATTGAGTAGCCGAAACTTCATAACTTGTGCCTGTCTTCTTTGCAATCCAGAAAGTGATAAAAAACATCAAAACAAAGTAAAGAAGCAAGGGAATTGCAATTCGAACAGCATCTAATGGAAGTTGAACTACTCGCGCTCCTTTAACTGAAAGGTTGATTATATTTTTGCCATTCGTCTCGATTATTCGAACTATATACTTTATATGTTCTTTTTTTATGTAATCCATAAGAATCTTTAGTTCCTTTAAATTCATAGTTAATTCCACCATGAGGACTTAGTGAAATTAAACTATTACCTAGTTGCGGATTTCGTCCTCTTACCGTCTTTTGGTACTTTGTCATCTTTTATCACCTACCTTTTTTCTAGTAGTCTATCTAGTATCCAATTTGCGAATTCAAGAATAACATTAATTATTGCTAGAATAAGGACAAAAAATCCAAAGTAAAGATCTGTTTTATTTGATAGGGAGACTGATGTAGGATATAGCGTAAAAATAATTAGTACCAAAATAATCACAGATATAACAATAGACTTCCTAAGAAATTTTTCCTTAACAAAGGAGTTAATTTTTCTTATAAGAGGTGAGTCTTCAATATATGCGCTAAAGTGACCAGCCGTTATTATTATTCCCAGCATCGAAATTGCTAATCCAAGATTTCCTAATCTTGCCCATAAATGATTAGTTATTATGTAAGGCTGAAGAATAAACCAAAAGCTAATGCCGAAATTTATAAAAATGAAAAGTGGTGTGAATTTTTTATTCGTAATTTTTCTATCTAAATTATTTTTCAAATCTTTATCCTCCCGCAATAAGGAATCAATTGGAACATGGTATAAATCGCTAATCTTAATAAGCGTATCTAAATCAGGGTAACTTTTTCCCTTTTCCCAGTTTGAAATTGTCTGTCTGGTAGTAAAAAGTTCCTGTGCCACATTTGCTTGTGTCATTTCTAATTTAATACGTTGCTCTTTAATGCGATCTCCAAATTTCACTTTAATTCCTCTTTTCTATGGGGATAAGGTTATTATATCTGAATACGTATTGCTAGCAAATATTATTTGCATCGTTGATATGACAGAAATAAAGCATTATAGAGAATGGAAATTAACTATTAATTTTTAACCCTCTAATATTGGAAATCGGACTATAATTTTTGATAGTCTCGTTTGAATTAGGGTTTGTAGATTAATTCATCCATTAGTCTTCATCAACATTTTTGAAATGAGGCGAACCATCAGGAATAATCCCCAAGTCCTTCGCTTTAGCTTCAATTAAAGCACGCCGAGTTGTCAAATTAGATTCTTCTTGTTCAGCCAGGATTTCAAAGGGAATTTTTTTTGAATAACCAGTTGCCGGACAGCCATATTAAAATAACTATTGATGCTCAATCCCATTGGTTCTAAGTATTTTGCTAATTTCTTTAAGATCATCATCGAGACAAATAGTGGATTATTGTAGTTATTTTAGGAATGATATGGTGGCTCCTTGTTTCATTAAAGTAGGACTATTGCCAATAAATTGAAGCTCGTGCCTAAAATATGATAGTATGGATAGCAGTTTTAGCTCGTAATAAGTAAGAAAAAGAGGAGAGAATAGAATGGCAGTATTAGATGTTGAAGGCTTGACAATGAGCTATGCCGATAAAAAGCTCTATGAAGATGCCAGCTTTCAACTAGAAAAGCACGAACACATGGGGATTGTCGGGCAAAATGGTGCCGGGAAGAGTACCTTGATTAAAATCTTGATCGGGAAAACCCTCCCGGTCGATGGCACTATCAAATGGCAAAAAGGAGTCAAAATTGGATACTTAGACCAGTATGTAGATATTCCGGCGGGGATGACATTGATTGACTTCCTCCATACTGCTTTCACGGAACTTTATCAGCTTAATGACCAGATGAATAAGCTTTATGCGGATTATGCAGAAAAGATGGATGATGAGCTCCTCACCAAAGCAGGCCGAATCCAAGAAAAACTTGATGCTAATAACTTCTATGAAATTGAAACGGAAGTAGAGCGGGTAATGAATGGTTTGGGATTAACTGATATCGGTAAGGATCATGTTGTCTCTGAGATGAGTGGGGGACAACGGTCAAAGATTATCCTTGCGAAGATGCTATTGGAGAACCCAGATGTCATCTTACTAGACGAACCGACAAACTACCTTGATACAGCTCACATTGAATGGTTAATCGACTATCTTAATGATTTTGATGGTGCCGCAATGATTATCTCGCATGACTATGACTTCCTTGAACAAGTTACGAATACCATTTGTGATGTGTCATTTGGTAAAATTACCAAATACCGCGGAAGCTTCCAACAAGCAATGCGGCAAAAGGAAGAGCGGAAGGAAGCCCAAGAGCGGGAATATGAGAAGCAGCAAGTGGTCATTGAAAAGGCGCAACGGTTTATTCGGAAAAACAAGGCCGGTTCAAAATCGACTATGGCTAAATCGCGTGAAAAGATGCTTGCACGAATGAAAAAGATTGATCCACCCGAAGATAATCTAAAAGCAACTTTCCATTTTCCGTATGAAAATACCGGATCAGCAAATGCGTTGCGGGTAGAAAAATTATCAGTTGGTTATAACCGACCATTACTAGCGCCAGTAACTTTCTCGATGACAATGGGTGAAAAATTATTGTTCACCGGATTTAACGGGGTTGGTAAGTCGACTTTGATTAAATCAATTTTAAAGAAAATTCCAGCGTTGGGCGGAACAGCAACCTTCTCCCCATCGGCCCGGATAAATTACTTTGACCAAGATTTGGAGTGGGATGACCCAACGCTTACGCCACTGCAAACAATTCAAAATATGTTCCCAACGATGCAGCCACGGACGATTCGGACAAAGTTGGCGCGGGCTGGGATTAACGCTGCTAATACAATGAAGGAAATGAATCTTTTATCAGGGGGCGAGCAGACGAAAGTTAAACTTGCCATTCTCGAGTTAACCCCATGTAATTTTCTTATCATGGACGAACCGACAAACCACCTGGACGACGAAACTAAGGAAGGGTTAAAGAAAGCCCTGCAAGATTTCCCGGGAAATTTAATTTTAGTTAGTCACGAACAAGGATTCTTTGAAGGATGGCTTGATAAGATCCTGAACGTTGAAAAACTTAGCTTGAAATAGAAATATATGAGACAATGAATTCAAAAAGGAGGGGAAACGAGTGCCCTATTCACTTTCTGAAATCATTGTCTTATTTTTTACCTATTCATTTATTGGCTGGTTATGGGAAACCTGTTACTGTTCAATTAAGGACCATCATTTCGCCTACCGGGGATTCTTATTTGGCCCTTATTGTCCAGTATATGGATTTGCCGTTACGACGATTTTGATTACTACCTATCCGTTTCAAGATAATATTTTTCTGCTATTCGTAGTAGGGGTTATTGTGGTTTCGATCTTTGAGTATGTAGCAAGTTGGCTGCTCGAAAAACTTTTTCATATGAAGTTATGGGACTATTCGCATCTAAAAGGAAACATTCAAGGAAGAGTTGCTCCCCAAATTTCATTTTTTGGGGGGATTGGCGTTGTCTTGCTGGTTAAGTTTGTTCAGCCATTTATTCAGCGGATTATTAACTGGGAAGAATCATGGACCCACGGGATGCTTGCCCTAATTATTGTCCTCGTGATGGGAACTGACACTATTCTCAGCGTTATTAGTGTGGAAAAATTCCATATTACAACTCAGCAATGGGATGAACGAGCAGCCGCTTATCGAAAGAAACTGCTGGATCGACTTGAAAAAGCAGCTCCTAAGGATAAATTAGCAATTAAAGATCACCTTCAAGATTGGCAACGGTACTTTGCTCAACATCTAAACAAAGAGGGAGCTGGTAAGCAATTGAGTTGGAATCATCGCCGGCTAATCAAGAGCTTTCCTAAATTGAAGATGACTGATAGTAAGTACTTTAATAACTATAAAAACGAGCTTAAAAGTAAATAAGATCATTGTAAATTCTCGCTTTCTCATGGTGAAGTGGTTATAATAGCGTCAAATTCATAAAAAGGAAAGACACGTCATGAAAAAAGAAACAAAAATCATTTGTGGAAGTGTACTTGCATTTTTGATTATTTTATTTGGGATTGTGGCGATTATTATCCATCAATCTCCCCAAATTCACCGTGAGACCCACCCGACAGATATAACCGTCAATGAATTTGTTCGTCAGATTGCGCCAGCTGCTCAACGTGAACAGAAGAAGTATCATATTCCAGCTAGCATTACGATTGCACAAGCAGGACTTGAATCGAACTGGGGTCGGAGCCGGTTAGCGAATAAATACAATAACTTATTTGGAATTAAAGCTAATAGTGACGACGAAAAGGTTCAAATGTATACTACCGAAAATATTCGGGGTAAAAATGTTCAAGTAAAACAATACTTTACAGTTTACAACAGCTGGGCTGATTCAATTAATGCGCACACATTGCTCATTGTAAATGGAATTGCTGATAATCATGCACGTTTCCATGGAGTACAAACAGCAAAAACTTATCAACAGGCAGCTTACGAATTACAGTGGAATGGTTACGCAACCGATCCAGATTATGCCAGCAAGCTGATCTATGCGATTAAGAAGTTTAATCTTGCCCAATACGATAATGTTAAATAATAATTTAAAAGCGTGAGAAACGACTCTTGTAATGAGCCATTTCTCACGCTTTTTAACCTATAAGACACTTATTAATGTACTTCGCTTTGCATACTGGTGGAAGCAACCCGTTGATGACGGTACCAGTGAACTAAGAGACCAAGGACTAAGCCGACAAGTGCTGGAACAAGCCAGGATAATCCCATACTTGCAAGTGGTAAGTTGTTTCGCAAAGCGGCAACAGATAAACCAAATGAACTTTGGCTAACAACCGCTGGGAAAGCAACAACCATATCACCGAGAGCTGGTACAACGGTGAAAAGGACCACGAAGAAGTAGACAACGCCATCACGGTTAAAGAGTGGTGATGTCACAGATAAAAGGATAAGCACCATTGATAATGGGTAAAGGAACATTAACATTGGTGTTGACCAAGCGATGATTTGGTCTAAGCCAAAATTAGCAGTAAGGAAAGAGGCGAGACAACTGAGGGCAAGCCATGCATGGTAGCTAACTTTTGGAAAGTGCTTATGGAAGTCTTGAGCAAAAGCAGCAACTAAACCAACAGCCGTCGTTAAACAAGTAACAGTTAACAAGAATGCTAGTACAACTTGTCCGAATGCACCGGCATAAGCATTAACTAATTGGTTAAAGGCAACTCCACCATCTGGGGAAACTTTGAAACGACCAAGAGACATTGCGCCAAGAAGGATTAGTAATAAGTAGATAAAAGCAACGGCACCCATTGAGAGGACACCAGCTTTTGCAACGACTTTGGATATATCTTTTGCTGACCGTTGTCCCATAGAACGAACGGCGGTTACCACTGTTACCCCAAATGCAAGACCGGCAAGAGCATCCATAGTGTTGTATCCTTCAAGGAACCCGTTAGTGAGCGCGCCGTGAACATAAGCACTAGTTGTAGGTGCGGTAGCAGGGTTACCAAGCGGATGAGCGAAACCAACAACAAAGACAAGGAATAAAAGGGCTAAGAAGACGGGATTTAATACTTTTCCGATATTAGCTAGGATATCATTTTCCCGGTATGAGAAGAGGAAGGCTGCCCCGAAGAATAAAGCTGAGAATAATAGCAAGGCAAGAGATTGATATTGTTTATCAACGAATGGGGCAAGCCCAACTGTGAATGAAACAGTAGCAGTCCGTGGTGTACCGAATAATGGACCGATCGTAGCGTGGATAAGAACCATGAATACTAAGGCGAAACCAACGCCAAGCGGACGACCGATATCAAAGACCCCTTCTGCACGCGTAACAGCAACGGCGAGAACTGATAGAAGTGGTAAAAGAACTCCAGTAATCAGAAAGCCAACTGCAGCTGGTCCCCAATGACTACCAGCTAATTGACCAAGGTGTAACGGGAAAATCAAGTTTCCGGCCCCAAAGAATAAACCGAAAAGCAATGATGCAACAACTAAATAGTTTTTGAATGTTAACTTGCGCGATGTTAAATCTTGCATGTTTTCTCCTCCTAATCTGATCCCAACAAAAAAGTCCCTTAGCCAAACTGGCTAAGGGACGCTGAGCGTGGTACCACCCTATCATTGTACTGCTATTGCTAACAATACCTCACACGTACGGCCATCACGGCGATACGCTGACACGATAATGGGTGTAACCACTACAGCTTACTGGTATTTAAGCTGTAGACTCGAAAGTGATTTTCAATTAGAGTTAAAACTGTCTCCTCACACCAAACGAGACTCGCTGAAGCTATCGTCTAATATACTCTTCTTTCTCATTGCGATCGAATAATTAAATTGTTGTCATTAATATTAACCTATTTCTCATAAAAGTCAACAGTAAATTAAAATTTATTTATAATTTTTCAAATCTTCGCTACTTTCGGCGTATGCAGGATCACCATTTAATGCCCGGGCAATGGCTCGCCCAACAGCAGTATTAGAAGTAACATTTGCAATGGCAAGTGGCTTTTTATAACGTTTAGCGTGATGGTTGGCGAGTTGACTAATTCGATGGTGAATTGCATCGATGCAGACAATCACAAAGTCTGCATCACGAATTTCGCGTTTTAATTTACTGCTAGAAACTTTTTCTTCTGCAGACGCATCTAATCCGCGGAACAGACCGTGGTGTTTGTCAATGACCGGTTTAAGACCCTTAACCTTGCTGCGGATTCCGGTAATAACAAGTACCTTTCGTTGATGAAGGTCATAGTCCAGCTTTTTCTCATAATCATGACGAGAATTAGCAGGCTTTTTAACAACTTTTGGTTTAGCTGGTTGCTTAGTTGTATCATAATCTTGCTTTTCATGAATCCAGCGAATCGCGCCGTCTTTGGTATCAGTTAGGCCATTTCCTCGATCATAGTAGGCAAAATCAATAACCATTCCTGGCTTAATATCGCGGCCAGGGTACTTAAAGGGATCAATTACGATGGTGTTTTCTGGCGCTTCGTCAACGATTGAATTACCCTTAATTGTTTTACTCAGTTGAAGCACATCAGAACCGGGCACGCGTTTTAATTCACCATATTCAATCACATTGACTTTTTCGGGAGTGTAATCGCTAAGGTGGTCACCGGTAATCTGCCGAATAACTGGAAGGCCGCGGACTTTTTGTTCATAGTCTAGTTGGGCAATGTCCCCATCCTCAATAGGAAATGGTAATGCATGCAGAATTGCTTCCGGGTAGTAACGGTGATTAATCTCGGCTCCACTTAATTTCCGGTGTACTAAGTAGCGATTGTCGGCTGCTAGGCGTTCTTCTTCGGTGATTTCTTTTGGTGCTTCAACTGAAGGAGATGCAACTGGGCTTGCCGTTGAGGTTGGCTTTTCTTCATCATTAGCCGGACCGGTAAGCAGTGACTTCAATGTTTTGCGTGCTTGCGGAGGCAACTCGTTTGACGATTGAATTTTGCGTTGAACAAACCGTGGTGCATTTTGTTTAACGGGTTTGCTTTCCTGGTAATGATTTAAAATATTAAGAATGGTGGTAAGACTTCGCTGTGTCTGCAGTAAGCTTTGTGGATCATCAGCGGTATTATTTAAGAGGTCAATCAATTCTTGACGATAATCATAAACTTCCATATTATTTTCCTTTCTTAAAATAAGTTACTAATTTCAATGATAGCAGTTCGTTAGCGTGATGTCAGTAATTAAGTGTGGTTTAGCCGATTTTCTACGGTATAATAAGAAACAAAATCAGAATTGCGAGGATCAAAAATGGCACAACGGTTAATAAAATTATTTTCCCACAATGATTTAGATGGATTCGGGGCTCCATTATTATTAAAAACACTACAACCAGTAATGTTTGAAGACACAGAGTTTGATATGACAAACTGTGGCGCTGGACGAATCGATGAAGAGTTAAGTCGATGGATGCAAACAGCGGAAGTAGGGCGATTTACAGATGTTTACATCATGGATATGACGCCAGATAGCGATTATTCATTTAAGTTATTGAATGAACGTTTCGCTAATCATTGGCTTGTCTTTGACCATCATGAAAGTGAAGCAGAACTACGACAAAAGTATGCGGCCAATAGTATCGTACCTGCTGATCCAACAGTTAACCCAAGTGCCACAAGCTTGGTATGGGATTGGTTAAAACAACAATCGTCTTTTACAAAGATTGATGAGCAACGGCAAAAAGGCCTTGCTTATCTTGTGGAATTGATTCGGGCATATGATACTTGGGATTGGCAAAATGATCCAGAAATGAATGAGCAGGAAAGAATTGATGCCGATAATCTTGATCAGCTCTTTTGGTTTTATCCCCTCCAAGATTCGGAAGAGTTTGTCCAAAATGTTTTTAATACCAGCTGGCAACAATATCAGGAAGAAAATCGGCTGTTGATTCGGACACTAAACGAACGGCGGGCAAAGTACCTTAAGAGCCATTTGAAAGATATTTTAATTACAGATATCGATGATCATAAATTTGGTGTCGTATATGCAAGTGACTATAAATCTGAAATTGCCCACGAATTATTAGTGCAACATCCAGAAGTCGATGCGGCCTTGGTAGTCAGTCCGGTTAGCGTGTCGCTTCGAAGCAACGGAAAGTTAGATGTGGCTAAATTTGCTGAAAAATACTTTAATGGTGGCGGTCATGCTGATGCTGCAGGTGGCCGGTTAACGGTTAATCCGATTGAAGTTGGTGAGCAAGCAGTCATTGATGACCTTAAGCAAACGATCACTAATCAGCAAAATGAACAAAAATCAAATGAAAGTACGCTTGCCGATAATCTTGATCCCGAAGTAGCAGCAAAGATGGCAGCTTTGTTTGGGAAGAAGTAAGTGTATTTTCAGTGCATAGTAATAAATTGCTTTTATATGTTTTAGAATTTAAATAGTTCAAGTCATCAATATGAAAAATTGAAAAGAGAGTGTGGGAAAATTTTAGTTTTTCCATACTCTCTTCTTTTTACAAAAAAAGAACCATGACCCCAAGCCATAGTTCTAGTTGAAAAGTAAATCAATCATGCGGTTGTGTGACCGTTGTGGATAACGCTGTTTTCACGATAACCAAAGTAGAATTGGATAGCAGCAATTGCAATGTTTACCCAGTTCATTGTAAGGAACCAGCCGTTAAGGGCGTTGTCGTCGTGAGTCATGCCGTAATATACCCAAAAACCAATTACGATTGCACATACATTAATCCATGCGAATGTTTTTTGTAGAACTTGGTTATCAAGGGCAAACCACATCCATACAACGTTTACTACAAACCAGATTGCAAGAATCCAAAAGATAACGTCGAACATAGTATTGCTTCCTTTCAACATCCTATCTACACATACCATAGATAATACCTAATAAAGAAGATTTACTTTTCACTATCTATTATAGTTGAATCTTATCCATAGCCAAAAGATAAAGCATTATTAATATGCATTAATGATACATTGGAAAAATATTGAGTAGAAAAGTGCAAATCTTTGCTTTTTACGTATATATCTTTATAGAACTATTTAACGGGGGGATATAACGATGAATGAATTCTTACGCAAAAAGTGGGAGATGGCGGGCTTAGCCGATGACTATATCTTCAACAAAGTGATGCTTGATTATGATGTTGAGATGCAAGTAGCTGACCTCCACGATATTGCCCAACGAAAAGTTGAAGCGACCGATCCGCTTGTCGTAAAATTAAAGGAGAGAATAGCAGTTGTAAAGCGGAACCGGAAATGGAGGCCGGAATACATGCGACGTTCAGTATATGAAATGGATCAAGAAATGCGCGAGAAAAAGATTCGTGAGGGTGAACGTAGGATACGGGATGGCAAACGGGAGATACTAGAAGGAAAACGTGAACTCCTAGAAGGAAAACGAGAGCTTTTAGAAGGAAAACGTGAACTTCAGAAAAGTAAACATGAAATTAAAGAAGGCCAGGATCGACTCAAAGAAAAAGAACAGCTAATTCAAGAAAGAGAACAAAAATTACACGAAAATCAGCAGACAATAATTAAAACATCGATTGAGGCAATGAGAGCGCTGAATATTGATAAAACAACAATCAAGAAAGAGATAAAAGAAAAGTTTGACTTGTCAGACAAAGAAATTAAGGATTATTTTGCTGAATAAAATGAAAAGGAAGTCTCCAAATCGATTATAGAGGCTTTTTAGATGACTCCTAAAGATTAAGGTATAATAAAACTTTAAATATAAGATCTGTGGGGAGTATCTTTATGAGAAAAATAGCGCTAATTTTGATGCTTTCATTGACGATGATGGTTATGGTGGCTTGTGGGAGAACATCCTCAAGTACTAATAGATCAACTAGTAGTATGACTAGTTCTTTATCAAGTACACAACAAATAAGGGATGATGCAGCACTAAACGCTGAACGATTAACACTTAAGCAAACTGCTGCACTTGTGTTGTACTATCGTGATGCACATATGCCAGGAGCAAATGATTATGATTATTCTGCTGATATGGAAAACAATAATCAGGGAGCAACAGTTAAGATTTATGATAAAGGTGCAGTGCCATGGGGAGAGGGATCCTCTGCTAAGACTTATCCTAAAGGCGCCAAAGTTTTATACATGATTAAATTAACTTCCAAAAGTGATGAAGATGGCGATCGTTTAAATTCAACCTATTATACAATTGTCGGAAATAAGGTTTACTATGCGAACAGTAGTAATGGTATTCGCAAAACAGGCGTAACACTCGCTGAAATGGTGACGTATGCCAAAACTCATGGGGAAGTTAATCGTGTTTTGAAAGTAGCAAAAAACACCAAAATTATTGATATGCGTGGTAAAGTTACAATTACGGATAAGGATGGATTAACTACCCAGCAGCTAGGAACATTAGTTGCATTGTTAAAGAACCCTGATTGGTTTAAGGCAGGAGTTCAAAATGGTGAAATGTATTATGGAACGCATTATGGTTATGGTAAAGTTGCGGATTATCAATATGTAACAACACAGGGTGATTTGACTAGCTATATTTGGTTTAAACGTAAAGGCAATGATGTCACAATTAAAATGATTGGATCAACTGAAAATCAAAATGTGACAGGGGCACCAATGACTACTACGCATACCACTGTTACGAATTTGATAAATAATTACTACACAAGTGAAGACCAACAGGATGAGGTTAATGCCTATGCGGACCAATTAAAAGTGGAACCGTAAAATTAGATTAATTACTAAGAAGGATATATTATGGGTAAAAAAGATAAGTATGATGTTCAAAAGTTTACCGGGATTCCCGTCGAAACAGATGCTAGTGGAAAGTATCAGTTGAAATTTGACCAGAATGGTGAGGCTAAATTACATACTTGGCGGACTGGAAAACATACTAAGGGGAAATTTAAATATCCGGGTCAGTTAATGCTGACGGAAAATAATTTGACTGTTGTAATTCTAAAAGCAGAACCAATGGCTTTTAAGGATCGTCATAGTGAAACGCCTCTGCAACGATTTCTAACTGTCGATGTTACAGAAGATGTCTTGAAACAAGGCCTTGCAGAATTAAAGGAGTGAAATTGATGAAAACACTGGTAATAGTGGCTCACCCTCAACTTGCGAATTCATCGACTGAATCATTTTTAAAGGCAGCCGCTGATGATGAAAATAACGTTATGTGGCATGAATTAAAAACACCTTTTGATATTTCTCAAGAGCAGGAATTACTTAAATCGGCAACCCGAATTATTTTTCAATTTCCGCTGTATTGGTATAGTGCGCCGGCGATCTTAAAGCAATGGCTTGATGAGGTATGGAATTCACAACTTACAAGCAGTCATTTGCTAAAGGGTCGTGAATTGGGGATTGTTACGACGGTTGCTCATTCTGCGTCTGCATTTCAACCGGGTGCCAGTCAAGGATATACAATTGCTGAACTTTTACGACCATATCAGGCTTTAGCGCACGCGATGGGGATGAAGTATTTGCCACCATTGCCGATCTATCAATTTGCCCAACAGAGTGAAGAAGAGCGGCAGTCTTTATTTATCCACTATCAGCAATATTTGACCTTAGATAAATTCTTGCATTTTAGCAATCAGACGCAATGGTTTATTGACCACCTTAACGTTAAAATTGCTCAAGAGTTAGATCCTCTTCAACAAGCTAAATTAGAACAATTATTGGCACTTTTACAAGATCAACAAGAGGAGCTGGATGATTTACATACTTCTATCGGATGGCTTCGAGAAAAAGAGGATGACTAAAATGGATGAGAATCAACAATGGGCACACGAAGAATTAAAAAAATTAATGAAAAATAGCCCAACATATGAAGATCAAGCTTTTTACCGGGCATTAGAGCAGTTAATGCTTGAACAAGCACAACGCCTAGTCAATGCCGCCGGTGAGCTCGATGGTCGTAGTTGGGCTGACAAATAATTAATTTAAAAATATAAAGCAGAAGTCTACCTACCACTTCAATAATAGACTTCCACCTTATCAGATAATTGTTTCAAAATGAAACTAGGGGGTTATTGGTACCCGTGATTCTAATTACACGATTAGAAAAAGTCACTAAAAAGTTTGTAAAAATCCTTTGTGGTATTGATACCTTCAAAAGGAATTTATATAACTAAGTCAGTGAAACAATGGGCACTAGAGAATTATGAATAAAATCCTCATACTATTATTATAAAACAAATTATTCCTAAAAAATACAAAATTATATTATTTTATAGCGAGTTGTAAATCTTTTTGGAGCTTGTCAGCAAGAATAATTGCTTGATTATGTTCTTCATCTTTTGCCCCGTAAAGGAGAATAACGTTCTGACTCGGCAACTTACTTTGGACAATTGCCTTTAATGAATTATAGTAAACAGGATTGTTGGTTAATTCTGCGAGATAACGTTCTTTGAATTCTGGATAACGAGCAACGTCATGACCAAACCATTTCCGCAGCTCGGTACTTGGGCCGACCTCTTTGAGCCACTTATCAAGATGTGCATTTTCTTTTGAAATCCCGCGTGGCCAAATGCGGTCAACAAGGATACGATAACCATCTAAATCAACAGGTTTAGTATAAATTCGTTCAATTTTTAGTTCCATCATGCCGATCTCCTTTAATTAGTGTTATGTTTAGGATAGTTCTTTTTAGGAGGAAAATAAATATGCTAACAAAATATCAACAATTTTTTACTGGACGGCCCACAGTCGAAATTGCGAAGGATCTTTTAGGGAAACTAGTAAAATACCAAACTAAAAGTGGAATCATTGGTGGTTATATTGTTGAAACAGAAGCATATTTAGGAGAAAAAGATTCTGCATCACATGCTTTTAACGGACGACGCACTGGCTACTCGGAATCTTTGTATGGGATGCCCGGGAATATTTACCTATACCAAATCCGTGGACATTATTGTTTTGATATTGTGGTTCAGGATGCAGAGGAACCTCAAGGAATTTTACTTCGCGGAATAGAACCGGCGCTAAACATCGATAAAATGATCGAAAATCGGCACATGTCAGGGGTAAATATTACTAACGGTCCCGGTAAATTAGTACAAGCTCTCGGAATTCATTCACGGGATTTAGATGGGCAGCCTATGGAAACAAGTCCACTAACGGTTGATTTACATAATTATAAAATTCCTGGAGAAATAGCTATTTCTGCGCGGATTGGAGTTAATTTGAAGGGGAAAGATGGGTTAAGTCCACGCCGCTTTTATGTAAAAGGCAATCCCTATGTATCAAACGTGAAAAAACAAGACATGGATCTGGAATGTCATGGTTGGAAGGGGTAAATAATGGCGCTAACTTATCAACAACTATTAACGGCAGTTCCCGTTGTTCTCGATGCGGGTAGTGTTCCGAATATTGTCGGGGATGCGGGGATCGGTAAATCTGCTTTAGTTCGTGAAATTGCTGCTAATCTGAATGCGGCATTATTTACTACGGTTGTCAGCTTAAGCGAAAAAGGAGACCTTGCAATTCCGGTTCCCCCCTTGACCAGTGAATCTTTTGTTGAAACGAAGAATTATGGTCGTCTTGCAAATGTACAATTCGGTTACTCTGAAACTTTAATTAGCATTATTAAGTATGCCGAAGCCCATCCTAATCAATCAATTATTTGGTTTTTAGATGAATTTAATCGTGGAACGCAAGCTGTTCAAAGTGAACTAATGAACCTTGTCCTTCAACGAAAGATTAATGCTTTGCGTTTGCCTTCCGCAGTACGGATCATTATTGCGGAAAATCCTGATTCTACGATGACAGGATTTACTGATCGTGAATATGGTGTTGCGACTGGGGATGCTGCAATTAAAGATCGGACAGTTCGTTTAGTAATGACGAGTTCAACGGCGGAATGGTTAAAATGGGCCCAAGCAACCGGAATTAATGACCTTGTTTCCGCCTATCTTACGCAATATCCTGAACAATTATTAGTTGTTGATCCGAACAATGAAGATTTGGCTCCCACGCCACGTGCTTGGGAAAGAGTTTCTCGCAATCTTGATCAATTACAGGCGTTAGACCAGAAAATGCAAAAAGAACTTGCTGCTGATATATTTAGTGGTGACTTAGGTGATGAAGTAGGGGTGGCCTTTGCTCAGTTTGTCCTTGCACAGGGGCAAGAGCTTACAGTGGCAACCTTGAAAGACGCTAAAGATGGCAAGGAGCAGTTTGAAAATGCTGATGAAGCAACCAAAATTCAAGTATTACGTTCATGGCTAAGTCCTAAGCTAGCATCTGAAGAAGAGGCAGCTCTATTTATTAAGTATCTCCAATTAGTCAGTGAAGATGGGCAGTATGCGATTGTTCAAACAGTTGGTGAGGATTTCGTCGACCTCTTGCAAGTAATGTATGAGCAAGCCATTAAACATCCCCAAGGCTCTGTAGCGCAACTTTATCAATATTTTGCGGAAGTTGCGACGAGTGGTGATAATCGATGAGTTTAGGTGACTTTCTAGCACGGTTACATCAAAATGATGGAAGCAATAATCATGTGACATCTGCGCAACGGATTAGGGAGGCAATTATTATCATCCTTCAAAAACAGCGCCTTTTCGGAGAAGTGTTATTACAACTTCCACGAGAGAATGATTTACAGTTACCCGCAATGATGGGATTGAGGTGGGAAGACAATCGCCTTGTACTGGTTATTAATCCAGAAAAGTTAGCGAACGTTCGTAATGATGAACTTCAAAGCTTATTAGAACATGAAGCCCTTCATCTTATCTGGATGCATCCATTACGTTATGCTTCTTATCCTCATCAAGATTTAGTCCAGATTGCAACTGATGTAGCGGTAAATCAGTATTTAACTGAGCCACCTCAGGGAACAGTAACCCTTAGCCAATTGGAGAAAGCTCTTCGTCAAAAACTAATGCCAAAATTAGATTCGCAGGATTATCTCAATATATTAGAACAGCTGCCTGCTGAACAGCAAGAAAAATTACATCAGCCAGGTCTTAAATTGAATGGTGGTAAACAAGAGGAAAATGCAACGGCAGATGAGGTTAAAATAGCTGATACTCATAACGGCTGGCAGGAATCTAAGACAAGTCAGCAGATCAGCAATCAGGTCGTGCGCTTAGCGAATATTAAGCAGATTTTGAATCGTTCCTGGAGGCAAACCCCGCAAAGAGATCGCGGTTTGTTACCAGGAAATGTAAGATCACAGCTACAGAAAGTCCAAAAAACTAAAATAGTTGATTGGCGGCAGGTTTTTAGGCATCAGTTTGGGTTGATTGCACGAGGACAAGTTAATTCGCATGCTCGCTTTAATCGCCGGCAACCATTACGAATGGATTTGCCTGGCAAAGTTACGAGATTGGATCCAGCTGTTGACATTTTTATTGATAATTCCGGATCGGTCACCGATCAAGAAATCGTTCAAACACTAACGACACTTGAAAAGATGCTTAAGAAAACAAAACTGACAGCTAATGTTTACTCGTTTGATGCTCGGGTGACGGCCAAGCAAAAACTACATGATGGTAAAAAACTTGATTTTAGACGAACAGGTGGCGGGGGTACAAGTTTTCAGTGTATTTTCGACTATCTCCACCAGCACCACCTAACTAAACGAAATCGCATAATTATTATTATTACTGATGGGTGGGGAGAGGAACAAATCAATAATTATCATTATCAAAATGTTTATTGGCTAATGATGACAAAGGCTAATCAATTATCAGTAAAAGAGCCACCGGGAAGAGTATTAGAAATGAGGGGATAATTGATGACAACAATTTTAAATCCACAGGCCATGCAAAAGGTACTTACCCATAGCAAAGAATATGAGCGGGCAATTGGTCTTCTTAATAAGCGGTGGGATCCAGATGAACAGCCGATCTTTCGCAACGTTCTCCAGTCCGCAGATGTTCAATTTGCTCGGCAGCTCCAAATTGCTGGATTAATTAAAGGAAAGGTTGACTTAAGTAATTACCAGGAAGTAAATCAATTACTGATGCAACATGACTCATGGTTTTCAGAAAGTGCTCGGAAAACTTTATTAAGTCCTTTTTTAGATTGAAGCAAATTTACGTGAATTTCTAGTAGGCATAGTATAATAGTAAGTAATGTAACCTTTTAAGGAGGCCCTGCACATGGCAGTGAATAACGAACTAATTAAAGACGACTTATATGAAGCAGTAAACGGGGAATGGCTAAAGACGGCGAAGATTCCTGATGATAAACCAGCTACCGGGGGCTTCAATGACCTTGTTGATGACATTGACAAGCAACTGATGGATGACTTTGATGCCTATGCAGAAGGGAAGGAAAAGTCTGAGGATTCGCGTTTTAACGAAATGATTAAACTATATCGCCTCGCTAAAAAGTTTGATTGGCGTAAGAAGGTTGGCCCACAGCCGCTTAAACGGATGTTGGCAAGTGTAGAAAATCTTAATTCATATGAAGATTACCAATCTCAATGGAAGAACTGGATTTTAGCGGGGATGCCTTCACCGATTAGTTTTGATATTGACGCTGATATGAAAAATGCGACTGTTTATGCTTTGTTCGCCTCATCACCATCGCTTATTTTGCCTGATAAGAGCTACTATGAAGCAGAAAAGAAGGCTCAGCACGATCAATTACTCCAATTATGGTCTTCAATGGTGGAAGCCTTGATGGATAAGTTGGGGTATAGCAAAGAAGAAGCAAAAAAGATTATTGATGATGCAATCAAATTCGATGCCCTTCTTGCGCCAAATGTAAAAAGTGCAGAAGAAGCGGCTGATTATAGTAAGATGTATAATCCACAAACGGTTGCAGAACTAGCCGGTGCGACTGACCAACTTGATATTGCGGCAATAATTAAGCAGTTAGTTGGGGAAGAACCGGAAAAGGTAATTGTGACAGAACCGGAATACTTTAAGGCCCTGAACAAGATCTTACAAGATAATTTTGAGCTATTTAAAAACTGGGCATTAATTCGTGTCATTCGCGAAAATGCTAGTTACCTTGATGATGAAATGCGTGAAATCAATGGACGTTATGGTCGAGCACTTTCTGGAAGCAAGAAACCAGTTAGCCAGCGTAAATTTGCGTTCTATCTTGCACGTGACATGTTTAGCCAAGTAGCTGGTGATTATTATGGGAAGAAGTACTTTGGGCCGCAAGCTAAAGCAGATGTTCACCACATGGTTGAGCAAATGATTAAAGTTTATAAAGGACGCTTGACCAATAATCAATGGCTTAGTAAGGATACCCGTGATAAGGCTATCCTCAAGCTTGATAAACTGGGCATCCAAGTTGGGTATCCAGATAAGATTCCTGCTCTCTATGATCAATTTAAGGTTGATGAAGAGGAATCATTGATTGCAAACCTAAATCAATTAATAGTGACGGCTAATAAAGAATTATTCAGTCGTTGGAATACACCTGTTGATCGGATGCGATGGGAAATGAGTGCGGCCACAGTTAATGCTTACTATCACCCATTTAAGAATATCATTGTATTCCCAGCTGCAATCCTACAGGCACCGTTCTACTCGTTGAAACAAAGCAGCAGCCAAAATTATGGTGGGATTGGTGCAGTAATCGCTCATGAAATTTCCCACGCCTTTGACAACAACGGGTCATTATTTGATGAGTTTGGAAATCTTAATAACTGGTGGACAGATGAAGATTCTGCACACTTTAAGCAATTAGCTCAAAAGATGATTGATGAATTTGATGGGATCCCATTTGCTGGTCAAAAGGTAAACGGGAAGCTCACGGTTTCTGAAAATATCGCCGATGCAGGAGGCCTCAGTTGTGCACTTGAAGCAGCAAAAACTGAAGCTGACTTCAATGCCCAAGAATTCTTTATTAACTGGGCAACTATTTGGCGAATGAAAGCAACGGAACAATACATGCAATTGCTGCTTTCAATTGATGTCCATGCACCGCAAAAATTACGTGCTAATATTCAAGCAGAAAATCTCGATGACTTCTACACAGCATTTGACATTAAGCCTGGCGATGAAATGTACCGGGCGCCAGAAGATCGGGTTCATATTTGGTAATTTAATATTTACAGAAGGTTGGAAGTTTCTCCAGCCTTTTTGTTTGCTATGATTCTTAGCGTGACAAATATCGCCTTCTTCGGTAAAGTTTAAGCATAGTTAATTTCCCGGGAAATAAATTTAATTGAAGGTAGGAGAACTTATTGAAATTTGCCGATAAAATGAAATTATATCGTTATCAAAAAGGATGGACTCAGCAGGATGTAGCAGAACGATTGTTGATCTCACGTAAAACAATTTCTAGTTGGGAAAATAGTCGAAGTTATCCTGATATTTTTATGTTGGTTCAAATAAGTGATCTCTACCATGTTAGTTTGGATGATTTATTACGGGAGGATCATGAGATGATAAATAACTATAAAGAAGAGCACACTATGAACAAACGAGTAGATAAAATTTTTGTTCTTTGTTATTTTTTGAATATTATTGGCGCTGTAGTTATAGTACTAAAACCAATTTTACCTTTTTTAAGTAATTACTTACCAAAACCGGTATTTACGATTATTTCTTTTGTTATTGTTTCCAGTTTTATTATATTAGTCAGTTATGCTGACTGGTCTAAAATAAAAAATAAGCCTGGATTTTGGATAACGTGGCTGATTATAACGCTATTAGAAGTAAGATTAACATTTCCGGTCAATGTCCCAATAAATGACAATGGAATTGGATATATCTTCGGCGCGTTAACAGGAAATGTATTGGTAGCGTTATGTTTAACTTGTATTGTCTGGTTATTTCCGCAATTTAAAGAAAGAAGGGCTAAATAATGCCGCAAATCAACGTGATCAAAGGAGATATTACCAAAATAAAAGTTGATGCAATTGTTAATGCCGCTAATACAACTTTAATGGGTGGCGGTGGTGTCGATGGTGCGATTCATCGAGCAGCTGGCCCAGCGTTATATGGCGCCTGTGAAAAATTTCATGGATGTCCAACGGGAGAAGCGCGGATAACTGGCGGCTTTAACTTGCCAGCCAAGTTTATTATTCACACGCCTGGACCGATTTGGCATGGTGGTGATAATGGTGAAGATCAATTGTTAGCCAATTCTTATCACAATAGTTTACTGTTGGCTGATAAACATTTATGTCGGACGGTTGCCTTTCCTTCAATCAGTACAGGGGTATATGCTTTCCCGCTTGAAAAGGCAGCAAAAATTGCGATTAAGACGATTAAAGATTTTCTCCCTACTGCCAATTATGTTGATCAAGTAACGATGGTTTGCTTTGATGATAAAACCTTTACTGCTTATCACTCACAACTTTATTAAACTAAATAGTTCAAAACTATTGGAAATTAATTGTTAAACGTTTATAATTTTCTGGATTGACTTTTTCCAGAAAATTTTTTGTTTTAAAAGGAGGTTTATTGTGAAGCACGCTAAATTGCGATCGCTCACTTTTATTCTTGTTGCATTTATGCTGGGATGTAATGAGTTTATGGTTGTGGGCGTTTTATCAGATATTGCACGGAGTTATCATGTTCCACTTTCCACAGTTGGTTTTTTGGTGACAGCTTTTGCAGGAGTCTATGCGATTAGTACGCCAATTATTACTACCTTAACTAGCAATTGGAATCGCTATAATCTTCTTATGCTATTAATGACCGTCTTTTTTATTGGTAATACTTTAACTGCGATGGCACCGACACTTGGCTGGCTCCTATTTGCGCGAATTATTACTGCCGCTGTTGCTGGAACCATTATTTCATTAATTAACTTGCTAGTTAGTATAATTACACCAATGGACAAGCGGCCAATGGTTCTAGCGTGGGTCGGTGCAGGTTTTAGTATTGCGTCGGTCATTGGGGTTCCGCTTGGTACAACCATCGCAACATTACTTTCCTGGCACGATAGTTTTTGGATCATTTCAGGATTAACATTAATTGTGTTTGCGTTGTTAGTCTGGCTTACTCCTCGTGATACACCTCAAATTAAAGGGAGCATTTTAGAACAATTAGCGCTATTAAAAGATCACCGTGTTTTATTAGGGATTGGAATCACGGTGGCGGTCTTAAGTCTCCAGTATACTTTCTATACTTATGTCCGGCCGCTAATTACTACTGTGATGGACTTTAGCTTAACTAGTTTAAATTGGCTGCTGCTTCTTTTAGGGGTAATGAGTATTATTGGTAACGAAATTGCTGGAATCGTTGCGAGTCACAATGGGGTTCAAAAATTACCATTTGTCTTTATTCTCATGACAATATTAAGTCTTATTCTTGGGATTGCATTGGGAAATAAGATTACAGGAATGCTTGTTCTAGCAACTCTTTGTGTCGTTGTAATTATATATGGAACAACTATCCAACTGGTATTTATTAGTGTGGCAGAAAAAGAATATCCGCAGTCATTAGCTTTAGCAACATCATTAATTTCAATTTTTGCTAATGTTGGGATTTCACTTGGATCCTTTACGGCTTCTACTACTGTTAACTTTGCTAATTTAACGATGCTTGGCTATGTAGGTGCAGTGTACGGACTTTTAGCGATCGGGTTATCTTTTGCCCTTCGTCGTTTTTACCGAAAATAATCTCTGAACCTGCTGAAAAGTAAGCAAATAATGGCTATAATGAATCAGTAATACTACTAGGGAGATTATTAAATTATGGATATTGTTTGGACATGGGATGTTATTCGCCGCATTATTGAAGTCCTATGGTTGATTAACATTGCTTTTGCAGTATGGACTGTTTTTCGTAGTCGTCGGGATATTGCATCAACTTGGGCATGGCTATTAGTCTTAACTATTTTGCCAGTAGTTGGATTTATCCTATATCTTTTTGTGGGACGACAATTATCCCATGATGAGATATTTAGTATTCAAGATGAGCAAAAACAATTACGGACTAAATATCTTGAAAAACAACGAAAATTAAGTGAAGAACATGAATTAATGCCAAAAGGAAGCCGGTTGTCGCGTGATCGTCAGTTGGTTAACCTTTTTTTGAGTTTGAATGATTCAGTAGTAACCTTTAATAATAAAGTTCACGTATTTATTGATGGGAAAAAGAAGTTTGATAAGTTAATTGACGATATAAATCATGCAACTGATCATGTATATATTGAATACTATTCCTTTTATGCTGATAATCTAGGGAAGCGGGTGTTGGCAGCCTTAGAAGATGCGGCTGCACGAGGAGTAAAAGTCCGTGTTCTCTATGATTTAAGTGGGTCTCATGGAACTACTTTCAAATTTTTTAAGCATTTAGAAGAATTAGGTGGAGAAGCGCAAGCGTTTATTGCTGCTGCCAAAGCTTATTTTCAAACGCCACGGTTAAATTATCATCTTCACCGTAAACTAGCTATTATCGATGGCAAGATTGGTTACATTGGTGGATTCAATATCGGTGATCAATACCTTGGCGAAGATCCTAAGTTTGGCTATTGGCGTGATACCCACCTTCGTGTCGTCGGACAAGCAACGATGATGATGACAGTGCGGTTTGCGATGGACTGGAATACAACCTGTCGAAAAACTCATAAAAAGAAAATTGACCTTGAAAAAGAATTTAAGAATTTTGAACTGGTTGCACCAGATGGCGATCCAGATGAGGTTCCAATGCAAATCGTATCTTCTGGACCGGATAATGAAAATTATTCAATTCGACGGGGATATGAATCAATTATTAGTTCGGCCCGAAAATACGTCTATATTCAATCGCCATACCTTATTCCAGAAGATTCAGTGCTGGAAGCATTAGTAATTGCCGCAAGAAGTGGAATTGACGTCCGAATTATGATCCCATGCATGCCTGATCATCCATTTGTTTATCGGGCAACGGAATATTATGCTAAATACTTAGTGAACAACGGGGTAAAAGTTTACAAGTACGATAATGGCTTTATTCATTCAAAGACGATGGTTAGTGGGAGCAACATTGCTTCTGTTGGTTCGGCAAATATGGATTACCGTAGTTTTAGACTTAATTTTGAAGTCAATGCATTTGCGTATAATGAAAAACTAACAGCGCAGTTAAAGCAAGACTTTGAAAATGACATGAAAAAGAGTACGTTACTTACTCCTGAGTATTTTGCTAATCAGTCAAAGTGGCGGAAATTCAAGCAATACTTTTCTCGCTTGCTTTCACCAATACTATAAAATGCAAAAAAATGACCAAGGTTTAGCAATTGTACGCCTTGGTCATTTTTGTTAATAATATTCTTCAATACAATAATTTTTTTGTGAACACTTGTCACAGGTAAGATATCTTGTATTAGGAGTATGACGGGCAAAAAGCCATTTACTAAGCGACACCCTAAACTTATGAAAACAATGAGGACAAATATAGCAAGTATGATGGTAATAATTTATAGCAATATACCAAGTTAAAGCAACTGTAATAAGAATTCCTAATAATAACCATATCAAATTTCCTTGATAAAAAAGAAAGTAAGGAATGCTACCCCAAAGAATGAAGTCGATACTGATACCAATAAGCAATAATTTAATTCGTAACTGTTTTAACTTCTTTGTTTTCTTGATCTTGTCAAAAATACTTTGACTGATATTTCCTGGGAAATCAGAATGTTTATTCAAAAAAGTTTCTAATTGAGATAGACTTGCTAATTGTTCTGAAGCGTCTTTAATTTCCTGCTTGAGTTTTCTTCGTTGGTTAACAATTAGGCTTTTTAGAATATTGTTGTCAGTGTCATTAATAATCTGTTGAATGTCTCTTAAGCTGAGGGAGCGAGACAAAAGTCACTTGTGACTTCGTTTTCGAGCCCCCACAAGCAACAATAGGCCTTTAACGTTCGGTTTTGCCGGACGTTAGAGGCCATT
>ENA-ORNT01000631-ORNT01000631.1-human-gut-metagenome-genome-assembly--contig:-NODE-631-length-25207-cov-16.566754_pt1 | contig 25207 bp, 18 predicted proteins | sample MGYA00242120_ERZ509032 | MGnify/ENA primary metagenome ERZ509032 (study PRJEB26280, sample SAMEA2338729) | human gut metagenome | biome: human gut; feature: human-associated habitat; material: faeces...
CAGCAAACTCCATACATCCAAGGTCGTTGACATTCATATAATTAAAGTCGGCATAGATATGGTCGCGGAACTTATAATATAGTTCTGGTTCCATGATATGCGAAATGCGATCCTTAACATAGTCGTAGTTGACATCACGATAAGCGATAGGCACACAGTTCATGCCAATAATCTTGGCAAAAGTTCTATCCTCATCGCCCCAAGGCTTAGGTAAGCAAAGGGTGATGTCCATATCGGGTTGTGCATGCAAACCTTCGGCAATACCGAAGTTGGCAGTAGCAAGACCGCCATATACATGAGGAGGATACTCCCATCCAAACATTAAAACTTTCATTTGTCGTCCTCCCTATTATTAATATTTGTATTTCTCCAATAATTCGAGTGTTCTCAACACCTCGCCAACATTCATAGCAAATGAAATGCCACCACGTCCATGGAATGGAGGGTTGCCATCGAAGAGCTCAGGAATAGTGCCGAGGCAATGATAAGACATCTCATCTTCATAGCCCACCATCTGACGCTCGATAAAGCTCAAACGTGTGCGCTTATAGAGCTTCAGCGATGCTTCCATATAGAATCCACCAAGCCAAGGCCAAGCAGTTCCCTGATGATAAGCATAGTCGCGCTGTGTCTGTGGACCTACATACATAGGATTGTAGCCACCACTCTTTGGAGAGAGAGAACGCAAGCCCTTAGGAGTCAGCAACTCACGAGTACATATGTCTACTACACCCTTCTTCTGAGCCTGATCCAAAGGAGAATAATCGAAGGCTGCTGCAAATATCATATTAGGACGAACACTCCAATCGCGTGGATCCTTATCGTCTACATAGTCGAACAAATATCCATGCTCATTGAGGAATACCTCAACGAATGAAGTCTTCACCTTCTCAGCCAACTTATTAAGATGGTCTACCTGTGCATTGTTGCCAGAAAGTTCTGACAACGAAGCAGCAAAGCACAAAGCATTATACCACAAAGCGTTGAACTCAACGATATAACCAGTACGAGGCACAACAGGACTACCATTAGCAGTAGAGTTCATCCAAGTAACGGCTTTCTTCTTGCCCTCAGAATATAGGAGTCCGTTTTCTCTAAGTTCGAGATTGTTATGCTTATTAGCTTCGATAAACTTCACGATGTCGGCAACAAGTTTACCATACATCTCATTACATTTCTCTAACGAAGCCTCCTTGGCATATTGCTGAATAGCCCATATAGCCCAAAGCAATACATCGGGCTGTTCGATTTCTGTCATCAAACCTGTGAGAGGCTTACCAGCCATAAACTCACGGATGCCACGCTCGGCAGTCTTCATCACGAGTTCAAAATAATCTTGCTCCTCAATAGAGAGTGTAAGACCAGGAAGCGAAATGAATGTGTCGCGTGCACGACATTTGAACCAAGGATAACCTGCAAGGAGATAACGGTCATCGTTCTTCGTGCGGATATGGAATTGGTGTGCTGCATTTACCAAGCAATGGAAGAAGTTGTCGCGAGGACTACGCTCTGCCACTTCCTCATCAAAGAGTTTTTTTAATGCTGAAGGTTTGATGGAAGAAATAGCAGCAGAGAATACGATACTTTCACCCTTCTTGATAGGCATCTCGAAATATCCGGGAACATAAAGATCCTCAGTAGAAGCATAACCACGCTCCTGCTCCTTAGGATATTCTACGCCACGATACCAATCTGGATGGAATACAAATTCGTTCTTCTTGCTGAACTGCATATACAAATCTGGATAACCCTCGTACATGCAAGTTTTAATACCATTGTCTACAGGATAGAAATCACGAGAGGCTACAGTATTTTCATGAGTGAATTGCCTTACGCTTCTAAAAGCGAGGAAAGGACGAAAACGGAGTGTTGTTGCTGAATGGGCATCAACGAGGGTGTAGCGAATAAGAATACGATCTTCGTAATGCTGGAAGACCACCTCTTTCTTAAGCAACACACCACCGACACGATAGATGGTTGTAGGGACTTTGTCACAATCGAACTCGCGAATGTACTTATGTCCCATAGGACTAAAGTTGTTGCCCTGATACTTATGCAAGCCAAGATTAAATTCTGCTCCATGCTGTACGACTGTAACATCAAGAGATGAAAGCAAAACATGATTATCGTCGTCAATTTCTGGAACAGGAACAACGAGCAAACCATGATACTTTCTGGTATTGCAATCTACGATAGTAGAACAAGAATAGGCTCCCGAACGATTTGTACGTAACAATTCCTTCGGTAACGAGTCCTGCAAGTTAGTCATTAGAGCCTTTTCAAATCTAAGATAACTCATAGTTCTATTAAGGTTAGTTATATAAATATTATTGATTTATCGTTTCAAGGTCATGGCTTAAATCATACGATTATCTGCCATAGGCTTTATTTGGCTCAAAGTTAAACAAAAAAACTCAACCATACAAACTATTTCCCAACAATTTGTAAAAATAACGATAATTAAGGGAAGAGGGAAGAAGATAAGTGAAGAGTGAAGAATCAAATAGAAGTGAAGAGTGAAGAATGAAGAGTGAAGAATCAAATAGCTATACTCAAATAATATAAACTAATTGATTCTTCACTCTTCGTTCTTCACTCTTCACTTAATACCCTTTCCAACCAGGAATGATAAAGTTGAGAACTTCTTGCTCTACAGATATGCTAAACATACCCTTAGGAGTATTCATAAGTCTGCCATCGATACCCACCATGGCATTCTGTGTGTTTTCAAACACAATTTCCTGTGTGCGATAAGGATGCACACTCTTATGGTTGAGGAATTTACCACGAACGAACATATAGATACCTTCAAACAGCTGAGTCATCTCAGGGTGATAAACCACAGAGACATCAAGTAAACCATTGTAAGGCACAGCATTTGGAGTTTGACCATAACCTTGACAGTTGCCTACACACACGGTCATAACCTTACGTTTTATCTTGTCTGTATTCAAACGAATAGACATTTTGTAGTCCATACGTTGGAACAACAACAATAGGAATGAAGACACAAAAGACAGCGTACGAGAACCAAACAAGTGGTGCGTCTTGCGTCTAAGATTCATAATAGCAGCTATAAGACCAACATTCACACAGTTTAGGAAATAGCGATGACAAGCCTCATCGTGCTTGTTAGTATATCGAATGCATCCAAGGTCAATCTTTCTGATTCTGCGTTCTTTTATCCATCCGATAATCTTAGCATACTCATCTTCTTTATAATCCCAAAAGTGAGCAAAATCGTTCATCATACCATTAGGAATAACTCCCAACGCTATCTGATCGCGAGTTTCTTTCTCAGTCTGCATCAAGCAGTTTACAGCATCATTTAAGGCAGAATCGCCACCTATGATGACGATGGTCTTATAACCATTATTGATATACATCTTCACCAATCGTTCTACGCTACCCGTGTTTTCGCTCTGCACATAGTCGTAGTCCACTAGCTGTTCCTTTAGGCATTGTTCTATCTTAGCCCATCTTTTGGCTGACGGCATCATCACTCCCACCTTAGGGCAATAAACGATACCCCATTTGCCATTAGCTTGATTTGTCATCATACTTGTGTGTATTGTTGATTGAGTTTCAAAATTAGGTCCACTTTCTCGTCCATAGGTAGTGTTGCGTCTATCCAATGAATCTTTGTTCCGCGACGCTCCATACCTCTAAACCATGTCATCTGTCGCTTAGCAAACTGATGAATAGCTATCTGGAGTTTAGAAAACATCTCTTCGAATGTAAGTTTACCTATAACATATTCTGTTACATATTTATATTCCAAACCATAATAGATAAGGTCGTCAGGAGCTACTCCACTATCAAGTATAGAGCGAATCTCATCGACCATACCTTCGTCAAGGCGCTGACGCAGACGTTTTGTAATCTTCTGACGTCGCAACTCTCTGTCGATATCAACTCCTATCACTAAGGAATCTACAGACGGCATCTCGCGTTGTCCGAGATTATTCTCAAGATTATAAGTTTCTATCTCTATGGCTCTTATGGCACGCTGAGCAGTATCTACATCCGAATGATTGTGCATATTGCTACCAGTCTGCTGCTTGAGCGACTTTAGCATTTCTGTAAGTTCTGCGAGCGACTTACCTTCAAGGCTTTCTCTAAGTTGTGGATTTTGTGGCACAGGCGACAAAGCATAACCCTTAAGAACAGCCTCGATATACAAGCCTGTTCCGCCACATAATATTGGTTGCACACCACGCTTAGTGATGTCTTCGTATGCATCATTGAAATCTTGCTGATAACGGAATAGGTTGTATTTGGTGCCAGCATCAGCAATATCTATAATATGATAAGGTATCTGTTTGCCATCAACAACATAATCGGCAAGATCTTTACCTGTTCCAATATCCATATTGCGATACACCTGGCGAGAGTCGGCACTAATAATCTCGCCACCCATCACGGCAGCAAGATGAGCAGCAAGCGTAGTCTTTCCGCTTGCCGTAGGACCCAATATCGTTATCAACCTTTGTTTCATGTTGGCAAAGATACAAAATTTTCCGATATAGATTACTAAGAAAGAGAAAAAAAGGAGTATGAAGCCTCTAAATGAAGCCTCATACTCCTCTTTTACGCAAAAAAAGCCTAGCATTTTGCAATGCTAGGCTATATTATTGTTGTGTAATCGCTTTAGCGGTATTACTTCAACTCTGCGAGGTACTTGATAGTACGAACCATCTGAGAAGTATAAGAGTTCTCATTGTCGTACCAAGAAACTACCTGTACCTGATATGTGTCATCGTCGATCTTGCTAACCATTGTCTGAGTAGCATCGAAGAGAGAACCGAAACGCATACCGATGATATCAGAAGAAACGATCAACTCATCGTTGTAACCGAAGCTCTCGTTAGAAGCAGCCTTCATTGCAGCGTTGATACCCTCAACAGTTACGTCCTTACCCTTAACAACAGCAACGAGGATAGTTGTAGAACCTGTAGGAGTTGGAACGCGCTGTGCAGAACCGATCAACTTACCGTTCAACTCAGGAATTACGAGACCGATAGCCTTAGCAGCACCTGTTGAGTTAGGAACGATGTTCTGAGCACCTGCACGTGAACGACGGAGGTCGCCCTTACGCTGAGGACCATCAAGAATCATCTGGTCGCCTGTGTAAGCGTGGATTGTAGACATGATACCAGACTGGATAGGTGCGTACTTGTTCAAAGCGTAAGCCATAGGAGCCAAGCAGTTTGTTGTACAAGAAGCTGCAGAGATAACCTTATCTGCTGGAGTCAAAGTCTTGTGGTTTGTATTGTAAACGATAGTTGGGAGATCGTTACCTGCAGGAGCAGAGATAACTACCTTCTTAGCACCTGCTGTGAGGTGTGCAGAAGCCTTCTCCTTAGATGTATAGAAACCTGTGCACTCAAGTACTACGTCAACACCAAGCTCACCCCAAGGAAGCTCAGCTGCGTTTGGCTTAGCGTAGATAGTGATTTCCTTACCATCAACGATGATAGAGTTTTCTGTTGCCTCTACAGTGTGCTTGCCCTCACCGTACTTGCCAGCGAAGCCACCCTGTGCTGTATCATACTTAAGAAGGTGAGCCAACATTTTTGGAGATGTAAGGTCGTTGATTGCAACTACCTCATAACCCTCTGCCTCAAACATCTGACGGAAAGCCAGACGACCGATACGGCCGAAGCCGTTAATAGCAACTTTTGTCATTTTGTTTAATATTTAAATTAATGGTTGAAATAATTTTTACCCAAATTAACTATTTTGCAATTGCTATCGAACAGAAACATTCAAAAAGCAATACTTTTGAGCATTTTTTCTTATTTACGAGCGCAAAGTTACAAATTATTTTCTATATTTGCATTCAAAAGATGTATTAAATAATATAAAAATATCATTAAGACTTAGGTTATATTGATATTCATATAAGCTTAAACAGTCATACTGACAACTCTATATTACAAACAGAAACATAAAAGCAAACACTAATGGGAAAATTTCTAAATGAATTCAAGGCATTTGCCGTTAAAGGCAACGCAGTAGACATGGCTGTCGGTGTTATCATCGGTGGTGCTTTTGGTAAGATTGTGTCTTCAATCGTCGACGACATTATCATGCCTCCTATAGGCTGGCTTATTGGTGGTGTAAACTTCACAGACCTTAAGTTCACTCTGCCTCAGGTAGAGATACCTGGCGTTGAAACTATGACTGCAGCCACCATCAACTATGGTAATTTCATTCAGACTCTGCTCGACTTCGTGATTATAGCATTCTGCGTTTTCATGCTTGTTAAGTTCATCAACAAATTAGCGCATAAGCAGAAAACTGAGGAGGCTACTAAGCCTGCTCCAAAGCCTGAGCCATCGGCAGAAGAGAAGCTATTGATGGAAATCCGCGATTTGCTAAAGAACAAACAATAAGCTTTGTCGTATAGTTCATACACCTTATATAATATACGTATGCTACAAAAAAAACTAAAGGCATATACCCATTAACTATTTGGGTATATGCCTTTAGTTTTACGAGGATATATGTTTTGGCTTTCTCGACTATTCGATTCTACATTCACGACTATTCGATTCTGCATTCACGACTATTCGATTCTGCATTCACGACTATAAGCCATATTTTAAACGATAATACCCATTCAAAACTCTTAATTTCAGTCAAAATAAGAGTTTATCTATCAATTTTAGGGGTATCTTATACCACGAAAGTGTTGAATGAATGTGGGGCTGTTTTTACATTCAAATACTTCTTACCTATTCTTACTGATAGCGAAGATGCTTGGTCGGTAAAGTTGCCTACGGTTACGATGTATTGTCCGGCCTTATTGCGGAACACTACAACTGGCGTTTTGCTATAGTCGCGACCTGCGTAAGCAAGCATCTCTGTTCCCTTTTGTACGAAATAGCTAAAATGCTTATAAGCATAGTATTCGGCAGTATAGCGAGGTTTGCGAGTTTTGCTATCCACCTGAACAAGTGCATTCTGAGTCCATCCCCACGGCGAGATTCCATTATCTTTTAATATGAAGTTCCAATTGTAATACTCATCACATCCATTTCCTAAGTTGTCTGCCAACAAGAAGAAAGTATGTTCACCAGCCTTCCAATCCATAGAACCATTTCCACATTCGCTCTCACTCACCATGAATCGAAGATTAGGATAGCGTTGGCGCATAGTAGGCAGATTGTTGCGACATTCCCATTGTGTGCCTATACCCTTAACATTAGCCTGTAGGGTTTTGTCGTCGAGTATCTTCTCAACATAGTCTAAGCGGTTGGTATTGAATGTGCCTATCCATAGCTCAACATCAGGATGATGTTTTGCCAAAGTAGGAGCCAAATACTCGTTGTTAAAGCGCAAAGTGCCTTCAGCTGTCCATGCACACCCTGGATATGGAGTATATGAATAAGCTTCGTTCTGATACATCACCTTTGTTATAGGCAGTCCTTCAGCCTTATACAAATCGATGAATCGGCAAAACATATTGGCATAAGTTTGCAGATATCGAGGGTCTTGGATAAAATAGTCTTGCGAAGCGAGTCTACGTGGGAACACTCCTTTTCTGTCGCCAAGAAGCTTCATCTCATCTGCATCCAACTGCTTACCATCATCCATATATAATAAGTATCCCTGTCGCTCGTCCATATTGTTATGGCGGCTTGGCGAAACAGGATAGTCGTGATTAATCTTCATCCATACGGGTGGCGACCAAGGACTCATAAAGAGTTGCAATTCTGGCTGATATTTCTGTGCAGCGCGAGCAAGAGGAATGATATTACGCTTATCGTGTTCAATATTAAAATACTTCAAAGCAAAATCGCCCACCACATCGTCGCAACTATACCAAGCACGCGAATAGTCGTTGGCATTCATCGACACTCGCCCGTGAGTAAACTTCAAATCGCCATCAGGAGCAAACATACGATGCATAAGTTCATCTTGCTCTTGTCGTGTAAGCATATTGAAGGCATCCCAATCCAGTTCATTGAATGTGGTTCCGAATGCTACAAACTCTGTACCACGACTGTTAGCGTCCACTTCTACCACCACCTTTCCTTCAGCCTTTGTAGCCAAAGCCGTCTTTCCCTTAGCCCACGATGAAGCCTGAGTAGTGGTAAAGGTTGTAACCTTCTGAGCAAACATACTTAATGAAGCAGAGAGGACAACCATCATAATTGAAGTTTTATATATAAATTGTTTTGTCTTCATCATTATATAAAAAGGTATCTTTGTTTTTTAAATGAAGCAATACTGGCAAAGATGTTAACCAGTACTGCATTTCCCAATCTAACAACATTTATAAAAACTACTTCCAAACCCTACCAATACATGTTCAGAAGGCGATACAAAAACTTTTGCAGCTTCATTTGCAGAAGCAATAGGGAAAGCACCTGCAACAGCATTGTTCACTATCTCTACCTTAGCTTTTACAGGCATAAGAGCAAAGAAAGCAAATGCAAAGATTATCGAGTATTTATGTATATCCATAAAATGGATTAAGATAGATTACCATGGCGGCAGTTATTACCGCCATGGATCTATGAAATTCATAGTTACCTAACAACAATTTTTCGCTTATTTATGATATATATTCCACGAGAAGGAGTTTTAACCTTTCTTCCTTGCAAATCATAGATTTGAGTACATTTGGCTATTGATTCCATAGTTGGATATTCAGCTATACCATTGCTAACATCTCCCTTATAGAGAATTGTTACGTCAGAAAGGAATGCCCAAGTATTTTCATTGTTTGCTCCAGCTCTCAATCCTATAGTAAGATCGTTGTCACCATCATTTACGAAATCAACTGCATATTTTGCATAATTTGCTGTGGTAACAGCTGTTGTCTTTGACTTACTATTAGCTTCTACAAACAGACTTACTCCTGAGCGATTGTCATCACCCTTATTGTTGTTCCATACTGATGCTGCGGCATAAGCCTCGATGGTATAAGCCCCCTTAGGCAATCCTGCAACAGTCTGGTAGATAAGTTTAGAATTTGAGATAGCTGATGACCTCCAATGACTAACACCATATCCATTATGGTCTGCGCTCTGAATAGCTGCAGGATTTTCGCTGTAGCCTGAGGCACTATTGTTGTCGCGAACCCAACCAGACTTGGTATATTTTGTCATCTTAGCATTCTCTAACAATACACTAATATCCTTGTCACCAGCTTCAAGATTTGCCTGAGCATATACTTTATTGAAATAGTTCTTAGAAATTGCAAACAACTGCAAGTGAGCCTTATCGCTATCTTTCTTATTGCATGCTATTTCCTCTCCATCGCGATAGCCATTAGCAACAGTCCACAAGCCAAGGAAATTATCGTTATACTTACCATTTTCAATACTCCATGCTCCATTATCAAAATGGAAAAACATGCGCGACCATTCACAAGGTAATGGTTGGTCATGTGTGCGTAACTGGTCTGCTCTATTGAGCTCTGTCTGAAGAGTTAAATCATCAAACTCTATATTTCTCAAAACAAAGCCATTGTTATATGGTTCAATAGTGAAAACTGTTGATAGAGCATCTATTGGAGCCTGAGGAGTCTGGAAGAACAAAGCCTTGTTGCCATTATGAGGAGCATCTTGCAATCCAATCATCAAGTCGGCATCATCGCTACAAAGAACGAAATAATGATCTTTTGCCATAGCAGAAATCTCATCAGCAGATGTTACAATCTGATAACCATTTTCTGGCGATACAAGCTTATAATATGTAAAACTAGCAACATTCTTCACCTTAACAGTATACGAATATTCCTTACCCTGATATGTGGCAGTAATTGTCATATCTTCAACAATATTATCAACCACGCATTTTGTACCCTTTGTACCATTGTTCCATACGATATCATCAGGATTAGCAGCAGATGGCACAACGAGTTCAAATTCAACAGAAGAACCACTAAGCACATACTTCTCTGTTATCTCGTTTCCATCAATAGCCTGCTTAGCAGGAATAACATTAATATGGAATCTTAGTTCACCTACAGCACCACTCTGATTAGCATACTGACATGTATATATGCGGCTGTTTGTGATGTTACCTATGGCAATTGTATTTACTTTAGCACCAGTATCCCAAAGATAGCCATTGCTTATCCAACCTGTAGATGCTGAAGCTGAGAGCTTCAAAGATGTACCGCACACAACGGTTACTATGGTATCGTTGGTTGCTACATCGCCAACTGTAATAGTTGGAGTCAAAGCATCAGGAGCGCCATCACCCAATACTGCAATAGCAAAAGATTGATGACTAACAGCACCATTCTTAGCAGTATAGTCTACGCGATAAACAAAGCTATGGTCGGCTTTAACGGTAATATTTCGAGAAGTTTCTCCTGTATTCCATTTCCATAAGCCTGTATCTTCTGTACCCTCTGGCAACTGAGGCATAAGGGTTATATCAGCATCGTCAGCAGGAATTGCCTTAGAAGTACCCGACTGATAATTATACTTCAATCCACCAAGATTTGTCTGATTGGTATAGGTTACACCTTTATATATTATATCACCCGACAGTGGAACAATAGCCTTGTCGGCATCAACAGCAGGACGCCAACTGGTCAGAGTAGAAAAGCCGAGATGATCAAAGCCACCTGAATTTTGGCTATAGTTGCCACCACCACCATCAGGACAAATTGCAGCACTTGCTTTCTCAGAATACTGCATCTTTACACCTCTAAGTCCTTCGTAATATCCAATTAAACGATCCCAATAAGGACGCTTTTCACCAGAGCCTCCAGTATTTGGACCTCCTTGGCGCCATGCGCTACCAAGAGTGCCACGGCAATCGGCATAATCATAAGGTTTCCAAGGTAAGGTATTAGCAGCTTGTCCACCAAAATTCATCGCTGCTACAAATTCTGAACCTGCAGCGATTCGGTCGTTCATATATGCATAGAGGTCATCGCCTTGATTGAAACCTACCTGGCAAATATCAACAGCCAAACCTAAAGCCATAAGTGTGTGCCCCTGGTCACGACCACTTTCTTGCATCTGACCAAGATATCCTAATGGTCCTCGTTCATCAGGCAATACTACAGGCACCAAATTACCTATAAACTCATTACACCCATCATTCATCACAAACTCATCAGATGAACGATCTTTGAATGTTCCTACTTGGTCGTACTTATAGAATGAGGCACCTTGGTTGTACATGTGAACATCATCACACAATATACCTATTGACATCACACATAGTGCATTACATAATCCCCAGTTACTCCAATAGTGTCCAGGACGCTCACCCAAATCTGAATAGCGTTGGTTTTGCCATGTATCATGACGACGACGCAAGAAATCAATACTCTTATTATACCACACGCGAACCATCCAAAGCTTGAACTTTTCGAAGTCTTCTTTCTTCCATCCTTCGTAGTCGCGCATAAGTTCTGCAGCATTAGCAAACTCATGACCATAGATACCTGCAGCCAACGACATATTAGTGTCACCGCCAACACCGTTGCAACCATTACACCATGCCATAAGAATTCTTACAGCAGCATCGGCATTTTCCTTGGTTCCAGCAATCTTCCAGCGCAAAGCATTCTGATAAGCCATAGCAGCTCCACGTGCGGCATTCATATAATTCTGTCCCGACTTTCCTCCACGAACAACTGTAGCTGTAGGATATGTTGCAACATCTGAATGAGAATAGTTATTATTACACAACATATTCCATGCCTTTGTCATTCGCTCATCGCCATCTGCAAGCAACTGCTTTGTGCGATCGATGTCTCCCTGAGATACAATGCCTCCTGGATGAACAAAACCATGGTTTGCACTAACAGGGAAAACTTTCTTTGGAGAATAGTTAATAGTACCCTTTGCTCTTCTAAGCAAAGACTGCAAACTTGACACATAACCATCAATAACTTTTTGTGAAGCTCGAGCAGAAGCTATCTCCATCTCTGCGAGTGTCACCTTATCCAACAATTCAGCAACGGCGTTTGGCGCAAAACCTGTTGTTGCAGTTGTTGCCCAATCGCGACATTCGTTGACTACTTGTTTTAATTCTGTGAAATCACCAGCCTGTGCAGATTCCACCTTTTGAATACTACCTACACTATTATAAAAAGGTGTTGGTAATAATCCTCGATTGCTACTTGCCCACATTGTACCAATACATGACATAAAGAATAGGGCTACAGAAAAGAGTCTTTTTAACATAGTTGAAGTTTTTAGTTATATTGTCTGGTGCAAAGGAAATAATTATTTATCCATATTACATCTTCAATGGTAACTAATTGGTTGTCAACTATGATGTTACATTTGTTTGTTACAAATGTTGCATTGTTTTGTTACAACATTATATATTTTATATTATATTCCTATTATTTTTTTGTATCCGACTTAGCGTAGACAGAAGGTAACATACCAAACTTTTGCTTAAAACATTTAGAGAAATAGCTAGGTGTGGCGAAGCCAACTTTGGTAGCAACCTCGTTAATTGAAGCATTTGGTGTGGACTTCAAAATCAGTGCAGCCTTCTTTAGTTTTATGTCTCGGATAAACTCAGAAGGTGTCAAGCCTGTTAGAGTTTGAACCTTACGATATAGATTCATACGACTCATACACATGTCTTTACTAAACTGTTCCACACTATAGTCGCACTCTAAGATGTTACGTTCAACAACATCTACAGCTTGCTGCAAAAACTCCTTATCAATTTTTGCAGCATCGAGTTCATCTGGATGAATTTCTATTTCTGTAAGCACAATCTCCTTACGCTTCTGTTGCAACTGGTGCAATGATTTTATACGTTTACCCAACACATATATATAATATGCAAAGACGAAACCTATAACAAGAAACAATAAACGTGCCCACCATGTAGCCCACCAATATTTTTGATGATACAATTGCAAACACTCTGTCTCGCTACCCCAGCATCCATAAATGTCTGTGGCTTTAACCATGAGAACATTATTGCCTGTTGGCAGATTCCCAAGATGAACCACATTTACTCCTTGCGGCAAATAAGTCCAATCAACATTAGAATCTTTAAGCTTGTAAGCATAGGTGATTCGAGAAGAATAAAGATGCTCAAAGGTGCTTAGTCGAAGAGTTATACTACTTACATCTGCAGGTATTTTAAACTCTTTTGCACCCATTCCAACGAAATATAAAGAATCACCCATTGTCACACTTGTAACAACGGGAACATGACCTACACCACTAACACGGTTAAGCGCCGACGATGAAGACAATAGACAGAAAGCTCCAGCACCAGCAACAATCATTTTATCGCCGTCCATAGGTCTTAGGTGATAGAAATAATTCACATCGACAAATGGTTCTTCAGCACGTATCACCCTTAGCGACTTTGTCTTTGGATTATATTCTTTAATTCTTTGATCAGTAAGAACCCATAAATGTCCCATGTTGTCAACATCCATACATTTTATAGAGCCTTTGTTATCGTCGCTTGCCAAATAGTCTTTTTCAATATGACCATTTTTATAGCACATCACGTCGCCATACTTTGTAGAAATCCACAAAGTTGCATCTTCTGATAACGCCAACGCAGAAAAAGCTGTTCCTTCGCTCAGTAGCTTTCCATTTACATATACGCCTTTACCTTCTATAATATAATAAGGTGTATCATTAGCTGATACAACCATATCTACAATCGGAGAGCCATAACTTGCAATCTTAACGATATTGCCTCCTAATTCGCCATAACGATAAACTGAATTCTTGGTTCCTACGAAAATTTGACGATTGGCTGTTGACTTAATACAAGTTATCGTTTTATCAAACGTTGCCAACTTAGTATATTTCACCATACCATTATCAACAGTCAGTTTAAACAACTTGTTGTCTTCTGCAGCGTAGATGCCTGAAGACACTTTGTCTTTTTCAATACAGCGTTCAAATCTGTCACCACCAGCATCAACGACCTTTTCTGTAGTCGCTTCATATAGGGTGAGTCCATAACGTCCTTGCCAAATCCAATAATATCTACCATCAGCAACTACTCTATCTGCCAACAATGGATAATGGACCAACGACTTAATATTTTCAACTTCATAGCGTTGTGTATTATCAACATTTGCCGACAAAATAAAAGTTCGTGGCATAAAACCTGCCACCCATATATTACCGTCTCTATCTTCTTCAATATGATCTAATATCTTACCATAACTTGGCAATAAGTTGTTTAAAGCTAAAGGAACAAGAGAACCATTATTATTTTGATACACAAAGAAGTCGTTCATCGTAGTAACCCAATATAATCCCTGTCTACTATCACAATAGAAATCCAATATCTGCTGTTTATATGTATTACCCATTGATGAGGACTGCACCGAAAGATTACCTGTTTTCATATCATATCCTACAATTCCACCACCCCACGTGGCAACGAATACAGTATTGCCTTTAGATACAATTTTAACAGGTGAATAGTTATAGTTCCAACTACAAGGTACAAATTTATCAGACCTCTCGTCATAACGAGATATTCCACCTTGCCACATTCCTGCCAAAATATTTCCATTATCATCTTCAGCAAAACAGCTAACAGGTGTTGGTATACCATTCCAAGTTATAGGATATGTTTTTAATAATGAGCCTTGCTTTGATAATTTTAATACCAACTCATCTATACCAACCCATAAAAAGCCTTTACTATCACTCATCAAAACCTTTATCTTACTATTACCATAAGAATCTTGAAGAAGTTTTTCTACATGATAGTCTGTCTTATCTATACGAAAAAGTCCATGCGAAGTGCCAACACAGATGCCATGTCTTGCATCTTCTGCCAAACATGAAATATTATTATCCATCATCGCTGACGAGTTTACATTATATGAGCTGAATACATCTATTTGATAGCCATTATCACGACACAATCCACCACCAGTGGTACCATACCACATATAGCCTTCTTCGTCTTGCAATATACAATGAATGTTGGCAACAGGTAATTGATTTTGGGTTGGCAAAGCTGTTGCTGTAAATAGTTGCGCTTTTGCAATCATCGAAATAATTGCAAAGATGAATATAAATAAATGCTTTAATATAATGTGCATCTGTTTTATTATGTTTTGTATGGATTTATCTAATATAGTCTTTTGTAAGCATGTCATAGTATAGAGCCTCAAGCTCTGCCGAACTGAGGTTTTCTACAGAGTGAGTAATCATGCGTATCAACTCTTCTCTACGAAGGTCGGAAGAGGTGGAACCGAAGGTGGTGTATGTCTTTGCCATAGTTTTTCGTGTTTTATAATTAATTGTAGTTGGATGTTCAACAATAGATGAAAGGATATTATTTATCTACATCGTAGCCAAAGAGTGCAAAGTCGCCTTTTGCTGGATCATCGGGGAATACTTCAAGCATTATTTGGCGCAGCAATTCTACCGATTTCCATGTAGCCGTCTTCTGCGTCAAGAGTCCTAAGCGCGTAGACATCTGAAACACGTGGGTATCCATAGGGATATAAAGATTGCGCTTGTCGATGAAGTCAGCCCATAAGCCGAGGTCTACTGGCGAAGCATCACGAACCATCCATCGCATAAACATCACCGGACGTTTACACAACGACGACTTAGGCAACGGCACAATACCTTTCATTCCTCTATCGGCAAACCAACGACCGAAAGCATCAAGCACCTGAACTACATCTGTATCTGCCGACGATTGTTTAGATGATGCTGCATGAGCAAACTCACCCAAAGAGCCATATAATATAATAAGGTGGCGAAGTATACCAAAGAAAGCGTTCATCTTCTCATAGTCATAAAGGCGATAAAAACAGTCTTTGGTGGACGGAATATCATGGGCATATTCGCCTGACTTTATCCATTCATAAATATCGCCATTGGCAAAGTCGAGCAACTGCTGTATCTTTGGCAAAAACTGTTTGCGCGAACCATAGCTTATGCACGAAGCCACAAAGGCTGTAGCTTCTTGGTTTTCGCGTCCCTCAACTTGGTGCATAAACCATGACGGGTCGCCATTTATGAAGTCGGAGGTTTCGTATCTTTCAGCCAACTCACGCAGCAAGTTGGCAGTATCATTATTTATCATGTGATGTTGTATTTATATAATGCAAAAGTAGCTTTTTATATCGACATTCACAAGTATATAGCAGCAAAAGCTGTCATTATAACGACATTATTTGTTTGGCTCAACATTTTTGTCTACTTTTGCAAAGCATCATTATAATAATGAGCAACATCTTTGAATCACATATCACATTAATCATGAACAACAACAGAATATGCAAGCTCTTCGGAATAGAACTTCCGATTGTGGCAGGAGGAATGGTTTGGTGTAGCGGTTGGCGACTGGCTGCTGCGGTAAGCAATGCTGGAGGCTTAGGACTCTTGGGTGCAGGCTCTATGCATCCCGACACTCTGCGCGAACATATCCGTAAGACTAAGGCTGCAACATCTAAGCCTTGGGGTGTTAACATACCGTTGATGTATCCTGATATGGAAAACTTATTGGATATAATCGTTGAAGAAGGCGTGAAGATAGTCTTCACTTCTGCTGGTAGTCCGAAGAAATACACCCAATGGTTTCATGAGCATGGCATATTGGTTGCACATGTAGTGTCGAGCAGCAAGTTTGCTAAAAAATGCGAAGAAGCTGGCGTAGATGCTATCGTTGCCGAAGGTTTCGAGGCTGGCGGACATAATGGTAGAGAGGAATCCACTACGATGACTCTTATTCCTCAGGTTCGCAAAGCCACTACCCTACCCCTTATTGCTGCTGGCGGTATTGCTTCAGGCCAGGCTATGGTAGCAGCAATGGCGCTTGGCGCAGAGGGAGTACAGATAGGTACAGCCTTTGCTTTAACCAAAGAGAGTAGCGCTGCGGAAGCTTTCAAATTGGCTTGTATATCTGCCAACGAAGGCGACACCATGTTATGTTTGAAGAAGATTGCTCCTTCGCGTCTGCTCCGCAATCAACTATTCAATCGCATTGCCGAAGCTGAAGCTAATGGTGCTTCTGCCGACGAGTTGCGAGCATTGCTCGGAGAGAAGTCAACCAAGCGTGGTATCTTCGAGGGCGATATTGAGAATGGCGAGATAGAGATTGGTCAGATTGCATCAAGCATTTCGTCGATAGATAGTGTGGCAGACTGTATGTCGCGCATAATGAGAGAATATCAGGAAACTATAGATAGAATAAAAATGCTATAACGGCATTATTGAAAGGATTAAAAAAGAATAAAAACAATGAAAGTATTATTGGTAAATGGCAGTCAGCACAAGGATGGCTGCACTCACACAGCTCTTAGAGAAGTAGCAAGCGAGTTAGAACGCCTCGGCATCGAGACTGAGGAATTTTGGTGTGGCAACAAAGCAATAATGGGATGCATAGGTTGCGGCAAATGTAGCACTACAAAGCGTTGCTGGTATAACGACGATACCGTGAATGCCTTCCTTGATAAGGTGGGCGAAGTAGATGGTTTCGTATTTGGCACACCTGTACACTTTGCTGGTCCTTCAGGCTTCATCAAGCCATTCATGGATCGTGCATTCTGCTCTAAGCAAGCTTTGTTCTTCAATAAGCCTGCTGCAGTAATTGTTAGCTGTCGTCGTGGTGGTGCACAAGGAGCTTTCGAGGATATCAACCGCTATTTCACTATCTCTAATATGCCTGTGGTATCGTCTAAATACTGGAATCAGGTACATGGCAACAAACCTGAGGAAGTGAAGCAAGACCTTGAGGGTATGCAGGTTATGCGCCAGTTGGGTCGCAACATGGCATGGCTACTGAAATGTATCGAAGCTGGTAAAAATGCAGGAGTAGAGCTTCCTGAGCACGAGGCTGCAGTAAAGACCAACTTCATTAGATAAATAGATTTCGCTATTTGCGAGGAATAATAAAAAAGGATAACACTCTCGGATATGGCAACCAATTCAAGATACCAAATAGACATGCTCAATGGGCCGCTGCTCAAGAAGATTATCATGCTTGCGCTACCTTTGGCAGCAAGCAGCTTGTTGCAGCAGTTGTTCAATTCTATCGATGTGGCGGTAGTAGGAAGATTTGCAAGTAGCCAGGCTTTGGCTGCTGTGGGCAGTAACACGCCTGTGATAAATCTTCTCATCAACCTCTTTGTAGGCATATCGATGGGTGCCAACGTGATAATATCCAACCATATAGGCCAAAATGACAAGAAGAGCATTCAAGATGCTGTGAGCACCGTAGGCATGGTGGCTGTGGCGAGTGGACTGTTTCTTATGGTATTAGGAATATGTGTGGCTCGTCCTATCTTGGAATTGATGGATACCCCACCCGACGTTCTTGATATGGCAGTCACATATCTGCGCATATATTTCTTGGGCATTCCATTCTTCATGATATTCAATTTCGGCTCTGCCATATTCAGAAGTATGGGCGACACACGCCGACCATTATATATATTGGTGGTGGCAGGAATCGTGAATACCATCCTCAATCTTGTCCTCGTCATCATTTTCCACATGAGTGTGGCAGGTGTGGCTATAGCTACTTCGATAGCTAATGCGGTGAGTGCAGGCTTGATAGTATACATGTTGTTGCACGAAAAAAAGCCTTATCAACTAAAGCGCCTACATATAGAATGGCGAGAGTTGAAGCGCATGTTGCAGATTGGCATACCGGCAGGAGTTCAGGGTATGGTATTCTCGTTGTCTAATGTTGTTGTGCAGACAGCCATCAACGGCTATGGCTATGGAGCAATAGCTGGTTCGGCTGCAGCAGTCAACTTCGAATACTATTGCTATTTCCTTATTGCAGCATTCAATGGTGCCGCAATCTCGTTTATAGGTCAGAACTATGGTGCCGGAAAGTTAGACCGTGTAAACCGTGTATTCTGGATTTGCTTAGGATTAGCAGCGTTGACTTGTGCTTTGGCAAACTGGTCGTTCACATGGCTGTATCACTATGTGCTGAGTCTATTCTCTACCGACCCTACGGTTATCGACTATGGCAACATAAGAATGCACACGGCTCTTGCCTTCCAGTTTATTGCTGCCACCTACGAGATTTCGGGCTCTGCAATGCGAGGTATGGGCAAGTCTGTTGAACCAACTATCATCACCATCATCGGCACATGTCTGCTTCGTATGGTATGGGTATTCATGATACTACCTCAATACAACGACTTCTTCCACCTTATGATGGTTTACCCTATATCATGGGCTATTACAGGCACATTGATGCTCATCCTCTATGCCGCTCATTGGCGAAAGGTAAAGAAGATGGCATTATAACTATTAAAACAACAAGGCAGATAACCCGCATGGATTATCTGCCTTATTTATATTATATAGGAAGAGTGAAAGAGTATAGAATTCTTCATTCTTCGTTCTTCACTCTTCACTTTTCTACTCCCACTCTATTGTTGAAGGTGGCTTTGAAGAGATATCATAGCATACGCGGTTTACGCCACGCACCTTGTTGATAATCTCGTTGCTAACCTTAGCCATAAAATCGTATGGAAGATGTGCCCAGTCAGCTGTCATTGCATCGGTAGATGTAACAGCACGCAAAGCAACTGGATGTTCGTATGTACGCTCATCGCCCATAACACCTACGCTACGAACTGTAGAGAGCAATACTGTACCAGCCTGCCAAATCTGATCGTAGAGCGAAACCTCTATCTCGCCATTCTGCATGTTGGCAGGAACGCCAGCTGCAAGAACCAAACGAGCTTCTTCGCCAGAAAGCTTAACCTTATAGTTGCGCAATCCGCGGATATAGATATCATCAGCATCCTGAAGAATGCGAACCTTGTCAGGAGTGATATCGCCAAGAATACGAACTGCAAGACCTGGACCAGGGAAAGGATGACGAGTGATGAGATGCTCTGGCATACCCAAAGAGCGACCTACGCGACGAACCTCATCCTTGAACAACCATTTCAATGGCTCACAAAGCTGAAGGTGCATCTCCTTAGGAAGACCACCCACATTATGATGGCTCTTGATAACTTTTCCTGTGATATTCAAGCTTTCGATACGGTCTGGATAGATAGTGCCCTGTGCAAGCCACTTAGCACCTTCAATCTTCTTAGCCTCAGCATTGAAGACCTCTACGAAGTCGCGACCGATAATCTTACGCTTCTGCTCAGGATCTGTAACGCCAGCAAGGTCAGCAAAGAACTTCTCGCTTGCATCTACACCAATAACATTCAAGCCCAAGCACTCATAGTCGTGCATAACATCACGGAACTCGTTCTTGCGCAACATGCCATGGTCAACAAAGATACAGGTAAGATTCTTGCCAATTGCACGATGAAGCAATACTGCTGCTACTGATGAGTCTACACCACCAGAAAGACCGAGAATAACCTTATCGTCGCCAAGCTGAGCCTTAAGTTCTGCTACTGTTGTGTCAACGAAAGAGTCAGCACTCCAGCTCTGCTCAGAACCACAGATGCCTACAACGAAGTTCTTCAACAACTGTGTGCCCTGTACAGTGTGGAACACCTCTGGATGGAACTGTACTGCCCATACATCCTTGCCATTAGTATAGCTGGCATATTTTACATCAGCAGTAGAAGCAATACACTTGAATCCCTCAGGGATTGCGGTGATGGTATCACCATGACTCATCCAAACCTGCGAATTGTCATCAAAACCAAGGAAGAGAGGATTTGTCTTGTCTACAGTTTGAAGATGAGCACGACCATACTCGCGAGAGTCTGCCTTCTCAACCTTTCCACCAAGGGAATGAGAGATAAACTGTGCACCATAGCAGATGCCAAGAACAGGCAAACGACCCATAAAACGAGAGAGGTCTACCTTGAAAGCCTCAGGGTCGTGAACTGAATATGGCGAACCGCTAAGAATAACACCTATCACGTCGCTGTCATCTTCGGGATACTTGTTGTAAGGAAGTATCTCGCAGAAGGTATCGAGCTCACGCACACGGCGTCCGATGAGCTGTGTGGTCTGTGAACCGAAATCGAGAATGATAATTTTCTGTTGCATGTTCTATTATTATATATTGATTGTCTATTAATTACAATTTGCTTTGTCGTCGTAGCCTTAAACCTTATTTATATAACTCCTTCAAGAAATCTTCGGCTTCGCAAATAGTCTCAGCCTTGCCAACATCCATAAGCCTTAGGTCTTCAGCTTTATGCCCAATGATATTTGCTTTGCCACATTCACGAATATAGAAGTCCATAATACCGAATTTCTCGGGATATGATGCCATCATCGGAAATAGACGTGGGGAAATAATATGTATACCAGCAAATGCAAGTTTGCTATAAGCATCAGCACCATTAGCTATTGCCTTTTCGCCCTTCACCTCCTTGGTTTCGATATTCGTCCATCCATTCATTCTCATATCATCATCAAAGAGCAGATAGCGTTTTGTCTTTCTTTCGCTAACGAGCAATGTTGCATCGTTATCAGCATTAGAAAGATAAAAATCACGGAGGTCTACGTTGCTTAATATGTCAACGTTGTGAATAAGAATAGGAGTTTCGGGAGAAAAGAAATATGAAGCTTTGCGTATGCCACCACCAGTATCAAGTAGCATAGCTGTTTCGTCGCTGATATGAATATCCAAACCAAAGTTGTCGTTAGCTTTAAGATAATCCACAATCTGCGAGGCAAAATGATGTACATTTACCACAATATTGGTAAATCCTGCCGATTTCAAATTAAGTATTACATGTTTCAAAAGCGGCTCACCCCCTACCCTTACCAAAGCCTTTGGCATAGTATCTGTAAGAGGTTTAAGACGTGTACCGAGCCCTGCGGCAAAAATCATTGCTTGCATCATGCTGCAAAGTTAGTGCAAAAGAATGGAATAACAAAACAATTACGAAGTTTTGTTTTGATTATTCCTGAGTGCAGCCTAACTTATCCAAAGTTAGTGCAAAATTTCGATTAAGTGAAAAGAATGCAAATATATTTGTATTCTTGAGCGTTAGAAATTTATTTAAAAGAATGGAATAACAAAACAATTACGAAGTTTTGTTATTCCATTCCACATATTACTCAGCTTCCAGCACTTGCTGGATATTCTGTTCACGATGGCATATTCTTACTTCTATACCAAACTTTTCATGAAGATGCTCTGCAAGATGTTGAGCAGAATACACACTACGATGCTGACCACCAGTACATCCGAACGAGAACATCAGCGAAGTGAAACCACGTTGGATATATCTCCTTACGTGGGCATCTGCGAGTTTATATACACTATCAAGGAAAGTCAATATCTCGCCATCATCTTCGAGGAAGCGGATAACAGGTTCATCCAAGCCTGTCAACTTCTTATATGGTTCATAGCGTCCAGGGTTGTGAGTGCTACGGCAGTCGAAAACATATCCTCCTCCATTGCCACTCTCATCCTCAGGAATACCTTTTCTAAATGAGAAGCTAAACACTCTCACCACCAGCGGACCTTTGCCATCATATTTAGAGAATGTAGCAGGACCATCCAAAGGGTTAGCCTTATATATATTACTATCTGTTGTCTTATATCCGTCGGCTCTACTTGCTGCTGTCTGCTGGATATGAGCAAACTGTGGCAGTTCGGTAAGTCGCTTGAGCATATCCATCATATATGGATAAGGGAATACCGACTCGCCCATTGCTATCAAGTCGCGAAGGTTGTCCATAGCAGGCGGAATGCTATCTAAGAAATGCTTCTTACGCTCAAAATATCCACGGAATCCATAAGCACCAAGCACCTGCAAGGTGCGGAACAATACAAATAATGACAATCGCTCTACGAAATGTCGTACCGAAGGTACCTCGATATAATTCTTCAGCGAGTTATAATATTCCCAAACGAGTTCGCGACGAAGCTTATAAGGATATTTTGCCGATGCCTGCCATAGGAACGAAGCAAGGTCGTAATAATAAGGACCTTTGCGACCGCCCTGAAAATCAATAAAATATGGTTTTCCATTAGCATCAAGCATCACGTTGCGAGCTTGGAAGTCGCGATATAGGAAGCAATCATCATTCTCTGATGTAAGGTCTTTAGCAAAAAGTCGGAAGTTGGCTTCAAGCTTTAGTTCATGGAAGTCAAGACCCGTAGCTTTCAAGAAGCAATACTTGAAATAGTTAAGGTCGAAGAGCACACTATCTTGGTCGAACTCAGGCTGTGGATAGCAATTGCTCCAGTCCATGCCGCGTGCACCTTCTATTTGTATGCGAGGCAACTCACGGATAGTATTTATCAATAGCTGTTTTTCGAGTTTGTTATATCGTCCGCCAGCCTCACGTCCACCACTTATAGCATCAAAGAGCGATGTATGTCCAAGGTCGGTTTGCAAATAGCAAAGTTCATCATCGCTAACTTTTAGCAATGTTGGCACAGGCAATTTGCATTCTGTGAAATGACGACACATGTAGATGAAAGCATGATTTTCGTCGCGACTTGTACCAACGACACCCACTATGCTCTCTCCATTTTCGTCAAACAAGCGATAATACTGTCTGTTGCTTCCTGCCATCGGAAGCTTCTCTATACTAGTAGGCTCTGCGCCTTTCCACTCCTTATATAATTGTATAAGTTTTTGCATGATGCTTTAAATTATTTTGCGATAGTATAAATATACTGCTATGCAAAGGTAATATAACTTGAAGACAATACAAAATAAAAGCATTTATTTTGATACAAAAAAAATCGGATGTCTCACGACAACCGATTTTCAAAAAACAAACTACTTAAAAACTAATCTACTAAAACAAATCAAATTTCGTTATCTAATCTCTTTTTAGAGAAGCGATATTATCCTTTTCTTGCTGCAAAGGTAGCACCTTTATTCTTAACTACCAAATAATTACATATTAATTTATATGTCTTACGATTAAAATTATTTAAAAAGGAGATAATCTCTTGCGAGACTACCTCCTTTTGTTATCTGAAGTTTACAATAGTATACTTATTTTACCTCATTACATCATGCCACCCATACCTGGCTGACCCATTGGAGCTACAGGCTTATCCTCTGGCTTGTCGCAGATAAGGCACTCAGTGGTGAGGAACAAACCTGCGATAGAAGCAGCATTCTCAAGAGCTACACGAGCAACCTTTGCTGGGTCGATGATACCTGCCTTGCGCAAATCTTCGTAAACATCCTTGCGAGCATTGTAACCGAAGTCACCTTCGCCCTCACGAACCTTGTTTACTACTACTGAACCTTCGCCACCTGCGTTGGCTACAATCTGACGAAGAGGAGCCTCGATGGCACGCTCAACGATGTTGATACCAGTCTGCTCGTCTGCATTCTCGCCTTTCAACTCTTTCAAAACATTCAAGGCACGGATATATGTTGTACCACCACCGGCAACAACACCTTCCTCCATAGCAGCACGAGTAGCGCAAAGAGCATCGTCAACACGATCCTTCTTCTCCTTCATCTCTACCTCGCTGTTAGCACCTACGTAGAGAACTGCTACACCACCTGCGAGCTTAGCCAAACGCTCCTGGAGTTTCTCCTTGTCGTAAGAGCTCTTTGTGTTTGCAATCTCATTCTTGATCTGAGCAACGCGGTCTGCGATGAGTTCCTTCTGACCAGCACCATCAACGATAGTGGTATTGTCCTTAGAAACTGTTACCTTCTTAGCCGAACCACACATATCGAGAGTTGCCTGCTCAAGCTTCAAGCCCTTATCCTCGCTGATAACTACACCACCAGTAAGAACTGCGATATCTTCGAGCATAGCCTTACGACGATCGCCGAAACCAGGAGCCTTAACAGCACAAATCTTCAAACCACCACGCAAACGGTTTACAACCAATGTGGTAAGAGCCTCTGAGTCTACATCCTCAGCAATAACGAGCAATGGACGTCCGCTCTCTGCTGCTGGCTGAAGGATAGGCAAGAAATCTTTAAGGTTGCTAATCTTCTTATCATAGATGAGGATGTATGGATTCTCCATTACACACTCCATCTTCTCTGCATCTGTTACGAAATAGCCAGAGAGGTAACCACGATCAAACTGCATACCCTCAACAACCCCAATGTTGGTATCGCGGGTCTTGCTCTCCTCGATAGTGATAACACCATCCTTAGAAACCTTACGCATAGCGTCAGCAAGAAGCTTACCGATTTCTGGATCGTTGTTAGCTGAAACTGTTGCAACCTGCTCAATCTTATCATAGTTGTCGCCTACAACCTCAGCATTCTCCTTGATGAAGTCTACAACCTTAGCTACAGCCTTATCAATACCGCGCTTCAAATCCATAGGATTAGCACCTGCAGTAACATTCTTCAAGCCTT
>ENA-ORNT01000637-ORNT01000637.1-human-gut-metagenome-genome-assembly--contig:-NODE-637-length-25140-cov-5.510464_pt1 | contig 25140 bp, 19 predicted proteins | sample MGYA00242120_ERZ509032 | MGnify/ENA primary metagenome ERZ509032 (study PRJEB26280, sample SAMEA2338729) | human gut metagenome | biome: human gut; feature: human-associated habitat; material: faeces...
AAGAGCACACAAATCCCCCATATCCCTCCAGGTGGAAGGATGTGGCGGATGGTATTGTTTATGGATTCTCTTGTTTTTCTATATGCCATATATATTTGTTCTTACTAATTCATCTTCAGCATTTCGTCGATATTCTTGCGGCTGTTGCTGAGTCTTGGCACCTTATGCTGTCCGCCAAGTTTGCCTTTAGACTTCAGCCAGTCGTTGAAAAGATTGGTGCGGGCCTTCACAATCTCCAGATGCTGAAGCGTGATATTCTTGTAGCGCTTGGCTTCGTAGTCGCTGTTTATCTCTTGCAGCTTGTTGTCGAGAAGCGTTGCGAACTTGTCGATGTCAGCCGGTTCTTTTGAGAATTCAATGAGCCACTGGTGGCGGCATTTGGCGTTGTCGTCCATGAACACCGGTGCAGCCGTATATTCCAGCACCTCTGCTCCCGTCTGCTCACAGGCATATGCAAGACCCTTCTCTGCGTTGTCAACGATGAGTTCTTCACCGAAGGCATTGATGAAATGCTTTGTTCTTCCTGTGATGACAAACTTGTAGGGGTTCGTTGAGGTGAAGCTTACGGTATCTCCTATTATATATCTCCACAGTCCGCAAGAGGTAGAGATGACCATTGCATAGTTCTTTCCCGTTTCCACAGCCCATAGCGGTACGATAGTAGGATTCTCTTTTTCAAACTCGTCCATAGGTATGAACTCATAGAACACGCCGTAGTCAATCATCAGGAGCATCGACTTGTCCGTCGGGTCGTCCTGTATACCGAAGAATCCCTCACTGGCATTATATGTTTCCATATAGTGCATGTTTGGCGATGTTATGAGTTGTTCATACTGTTTGCGGTATGGTGTGAAAGCCACGCCGCCATGGAAGAACACCTCCAGGTTAGGCCACACTTCCTCAAGGTGCTTCTTGCCCGTCAGTTCCATGACCCTTGTCAGCACGGAGAGCATCCACGACGGAACGCCGCTGATGTTCGTTACGTTCTTGTTGAGAGTCTCTCTTGCTATGCGGTCGCGCTTTATCTCAAAGTCAGACAGCAGGGCTGTCGCCTTCTTCGGCACTCTCACCAGGTTGGCAAGAGGGTTGATGTTTTCTATAAGAATGGCGCTAAGGTCACCGACGAGTGAGTCTGCCACGTCGTAGTTTGGCGAGTGGCTTCCGCCAAGGATAAGGCTTCTGCCGTCAAACAGGCGGCTTTTAGGATTATTGCGCAGATACAGCGCAACCACATCCTTACCTCCGGCATAGTGGATATGTTGCAGTCCGTCGTGGCTTACTGGTATGAATTTGCTCTTGTCGTTGGTTGTTCCTGACGATTTGGCATACCATTTCACGCTGCCCTTCCATAGCACGTCGCGCTCTCCGTGGCGCATTCTGTCTATGTCTTCTTTCAGTTCCTCGTATGTGTTTACAGGTATGCTTTCAGCGAAGTCTTCATACGACTTCACGGCACAGAAGGCATGTTTGCGTCCGTATTCCGTATCTTTAGCTGTCTCCGTAAGGTATCTGAGGGTCTGAATCTGCAGTTCCTCAGCCCCGTTGTCGTATTTCTCAATATCCTTTTGTCGAGACACGAAAGCGTTTCTAACTATCTGGGTTAAGCTCATTTCTTTCTTTTTTTTGTTCTTGATCTTATCTCTCGTCTCTTCTTATCAGTTGCAGAAGCTTCTCCACAGCCTCCTCTTCGGGAATGTTCTTCTCTACACATTCCTTGCGGCGGTAGAGTGAAATCTTTCCTCTTCCGGCTCCTACATATCCATAGTCGGCGTCAGCCATCTCTCCCGGACCGTTCACGATACATCCCATGATGCCGATTTTCAGTCCCTTCATGTCTTTTGTGGCTTCTTTGATGCGTGCTATTGTAGTGCGCAGGTCATAGAGAGTTCTTCCGCATCCCGGGCAACTGATGTATTCCGTCTTGGTTGTGCGCAGTCTTGCTGCCTGCAGTATGCCGAATGCCGTGGCGTCGATAACGTTGTCAGACAGCGTTCCGTTGTTCATGAGCCAGATGCCGTCAGTAAATCCGTCGAACATCAAAGCGCCCATGTCGGCGGCGGCTTCAAGCTGGAAATCACCTTTTTCCTCCTTGCTGTGGCTGTACATCTGGCAGAATACTACTGGGTTCTCGATGCCTTCGTTCATGAATTCATGCAGCAGTGCACGCTGTTCGCCCAACTTGTTCTGATGGTTGCTCATGCTTACCACCACCACTTCGGGATGTGCCTTCAGACAAGGTATGTATTCTTCGCTTGCCGCCCCGTATGGGAGGACGAGGAATTTCAGGTCGGCTTTCACTCCGCTGATGAACGGTATGGCATTATATGGGAATATCGGATAGATATTCGCCTTGTCGCCTTCAAGCCTTGCGTATTTGTCAAAGTCAACGATGTATTTCTGTTCCGGCAATACCTCTGCCGGCATCTCTGTTCCTACATAAAGGAAGTCTGGCTGTAGCTTGGAAGCCCCAGCTGCCTCCTTCTGCTGTGGCTGTCCGTTTCCGTTTGCCCCGGCAGCTATCCTGCTGCTGATTACTACGGGCAGGTTGTCTCCACCTATGCTGCCAACGGCTTTCGTCTTTCTGCGTTCCGGCGAAGCCCAGTTGAAGCCTTCAAAGCTGTTGCCCGGTATAGGCATGTGGGCGTTGCGCCTGGTGATGTAGTCCACGAGATGTCTTGCCACGGGTATTTCCGCCTCCGGCTCTTCGCTGAGCGAAACACGTATAGTGTCTCCGATGCCGTCGCAGAGCAAAGCTCCGATGCCTACGGCACTCTTTATTCTTCCGTCTTCTCCCTCTCCGGCTTCGGTCACTCCGAGGTGGAGCGGATAGTCCATCTCCTCCTTGTTCATGGCTTCGACGAGCAGTCTTACCGACTGTACCATCACCACCGTGTTGCTTGCCTTGATGGAAATTACCACGTTGTCGAACTTCTCTCTCTTGCAGATGCGCAGGAACTCCATGCAGCTTTCCACGATACCTGCCGGCGTATCGCCATAGCGCGACATTATTCTGTCGGACAGGGAACCATGGTTCACTCCTATTCTTACTGCAGTATGGTTCTCCTTGCAGATGTTTAGAAAGGGAACGAACTGCTTTTCAATCTTCTTCAGTTCCTCGGCATATTCCTCGTCGGTATATTCCAGTTTCTTGAATGTGCGTGCCGGGTCAACATAGTTACCGGGATTTATCCTAACCTTCTCGGCATACAGGGCTGCCACATCAGCCACGTGTGGATTGAAATGTACGTCAGCCACGAGCGGTGTCATATATCCGTCTTCACGCAGTCTGGCGTTTATGTTCCTCAGGTTCTCAGCTTCGCGCACTCCCTGTGTGGTGAGTCTTACGTATTCACCCCCAGCCTTGATGATGCGTTCCGCCTGTTCCACGCAGGCTTCTGTGTCGGTAGTCGGCGTGGTTGTCATGGATTGAACCCTTATTGGATTATCGCCTCCCAACGGTGTTCCGCCCACTTGCACTTCGTGTGTCTGTCGGCGTGAGTAGTTGAAAAAGGCCGAGAAACCATTTTCCATAATCTGTCCTTTAGTTAGTCTTGAAATTATATTTTACTTCAGCCAGGTCTTTGTTGGCTTTCTCAATCTTGTTTTTCAGTCCGGCTTTGTATACCTTCATCTTCTCTGCAAGCTTGTCGTCGGCGAGTGCCATAATCTCCACGGCAAGGATGGCTGCGTTCATGGCTCCGTTTATTCCGACAGTTGCTACAGGTATGCCCGGCGGCATCTGTATGATGCTGAGCATGGCGTCCATGCCGTCGAGGGCGTTGCCTTTGATAGGCACTCCTATTACGGGCAGTGTCGTTGAGGCTGCTATTACTCCCGGCAGTGCTGCTGCCATTCCCGCTCCGGCTATGATTACTTTGAGTCCTCTTCCTGCGGCTTCCTTTGCGAAAGTCTCCACGGCATCCGGTGTGCGGTGTGCAGACAGGGCGTTGACCTCAAACGGAACTTCCATCTCGTCAAGGAACTTCATTGCTTTTTCCATTACGGGCAGGTCGCTTGTGCTGCCCATTATAATGCTTACTAATGGTTTCATATCTTGTTGTTTTTATTGATTTTATCTTGTTGTCTTTTGTATTCTTTGCCTTATACCATCATCACGGTGACGGCTCCGGTTATTACTCCCACGAGGAATCCGATGTTTATCTGCCTCAGGGTGTGCTGGCGTAGAATCATTCTTGCGCTGCCCACGAGTCCCGAGAACATGAATATCACGCAGAGCCACCATACGGGGTTGAACATGAATATTGCGGCGAATGACACCAGCGAACCTGCCATTGCGCCGATGGCTGCCATATGGACGGATATTTTCCACCACATGTTTATTATGGCGCAGACCACTTGTGTGGCGAGGGCTGCCACGACGATGCTTCCCATCAGATGCGGCATGTGTAGCAGCATCATCAGATAGTAGCACAGGAAATAGCACAGTATGGATACCACGTATGGTATGATTCTCCTTTCCCTTGCTCCGAGCTCAAAGGGTGTCCAGCCGTGGTAGTGGTGGTAGAACCTGATGAGTTTCGTGGGCAGGAATATGGTGAAGATGTACACCATTAGTAGCACGAACACTTTGTAGGTGAACGGCAGCAGGTTCAGGTAGCTGAATATGAACAGTGCCGTGAGTCCGATAATAGGCAGATAAAACGGTGACGACAGCATGCTCACCGCCTTTGCCAGCATCATGATGTTCCTGATTTTCATTTCTTTCTAAGTCGTGCCACTGGTATTCCCAGTTGTTCCCTGTATTTTGCTATTGTGCGCCTTGCTATCGGATAGCCCTTCTGTTGCATGTGTTTTGTCAGGGCATCGTCGCTGAGCGGCTTCTTTTTGTCTTCGTTCTCTATCAGCTCTTTCAGTGCGAGCTTAATCTTCCTTGTAGACAGCTCTTCGCCGTCTTCGGTCTTTATTCCGTCGCTGAAGAAGTGTCGCAGCTTGAAGGTTCCCCATCGGGTCTGTGCGTATTTCATGTTGCTGACCCTTGAGATGGTGGATTTGTCAAGCCCTGTGCGGTCTGATATGTCCTTCAGAATCATAGGCTTTATGTCGCTCTCGTCACCGTCCTGGAAGAATTTCTTCTGTATGTCGATGATGGCTTTCATCGTGACGTAGAGCGTGTGTTGCCTTTGTTTTACGGCATCTATGAATCCTTGTGCGCGGTCCACCTTCTCCTTGGCATATAGCAGAGCCTCCTTGTCGCGCTTTGTCATTGACGCTTTGTTCTCCTTGTAGCCCTTTATCAGTTCGCTGAACGAGGGTGAGATGTATAGGTTCGGTATGTGGCCGTTGTTGATGTAGAAGGTCACGGTGCCGTCGTCTGCGGTGTCCACGATGAAGTCCGGCGTTATCTGCTGCATGTTTCTTCCCTCCGTCTCTCCGAGAGATGCTCCCGGCTTGGGGTTCAGTCTCAGGAGTTCGGCATGTATGTTGTCGGCTGTGGAGGGTGAGAGTGCCATCTGCTTTGCTATCTTGTCCCAGTGCTTGTTCATGAATTCGTCGAAGTGCTTGTCTATCACTTCGTGCATGAGGTCGCGTGTCTTCGAAGGCGCTTTCCTGTCAATCTGCAGCAGCAGGCATTCTTTAAGGTTTTCCGCCCCTATGCCTGCGGGGTCGAAGCTTTGCAGTATGCCGATGAGTCGCTTTATGTCTTCTTCCGTGCAGTCTACGTTGTGGTATATTGCGAGTTCGTCGCATATGCTGTCGGCGGTCTTGCGCAGCAGTCCGTCGTTGTCGAGCGAACCGATGATATATTCCATTATCTGCTGTTCCTTTTCCGTCAGATCTACATCCACCATCTGCTCTTTCAGCTTGTCGTAGAATGATGTCTGCTCGCCGTATACTATTTCTTCGTAGTCGGCATTGTCGGTCGGGTTGTATGCCGACGATGCGTTTGTCTCGGGCATGCGGTCGTCCATTCCGATGTTCGACAGGGCGTCGTCGAGTGCCGACTCGCGCTCTTCCTTTTCCGTTTCGGCATTGAAAGCCTCTTCCGCCCTGTCTGTCTCGTCGGCGGAATCTTTGCCGGAGCTGCTTTCCGTGCTGTCCTGGAAGTCGCCTTGTTCAGACTGCTGCTCGTCGAAGACGGCATCTTCGGGGGCAGAACTTTCCATTGCGGGGTTGTCATCAATCTCCGCCTGCACGCTCTGCTCCAGTTCCGTAAGTGGCATTTCCAGCATCTTCACAGCAAGCATCTGTTGCTGTGTCAGTCGCTGTACCTGTACGGCTTTCTGTTCCTGACTTTGAATAAGCTTCTGTGACATAACGGTGCAAAATTATAAAATTTTATTGTTATATGGATTATGCTTCCGATAAATTATGTGTAAAACCTATAACAAATATGTGAATAAGCGTTTGGAAAATGTTTGAAGTATGCCCCAAAAATTAAAATATAAGCTTTGTTTTATCAAATAAAGGTTTTGTGTAATTAAATAAAGTCTTTATTTTAATAAACAAAGCTTATGTTTCAGTTTTGTCCTTATGGTTCTGTATGTTTTTTATATATGAGGGTAAGTCCGTCTCGCAGTGGCAGCATTACTTTCTCCACCCTTTCGTCGTGGGCAACGAAGTCGTTGAACTCCTCTATGCCGTGGGTCTGCTTGTCCTTGTCGTAGGCATGGTCTACCACATGTCCGTCCCACAGGGTGTTGTCGGCAAGGATGAAGCCTCCGGGGCGCAGTATGGAGAGCACGGTTTCGTACGACTCCATGTATGTGCGCTTGTCGCCGTCGATGAATGCCATGTCGAATTGTATGCCGAGTTTCGGCGCTTCTTTTATCGCGTCGCCTATGATGAACTCTATCTTGTCGGCTACGGGCGAGTTCTCTATCCATGGTCGGGTGAAGAATTCCTGCTCGTCGTTGATTTCAAAGGTGTATACTTTTCCTCCCTCCTGGAGTCCTTCGGCAAGGCATATTGCGCTGTATCCGCTGAAGGTGCCTATCTCCAGGATGTTCTTTGGCTGCACCATTCTCACGAGCATCTTCAGCACTCTGCCCTGCAGGTGTCCGCTTGCCATCCTGCCGTGCAGGAGATGGATGTTGGTGGCACGGTAGAGGCGGTACAGATAGTCGCCTTCGGGGTCGCTGTGGTCAAGGATGTATTTGTCTATCAATTCGTTCATCTCTGTATCAGTCTTTCTGGCTTGTTATTGCTTCAACGGCAAGTGTGTAGGAGTTAAGTCCGAAGCCGCAGATTACTCCCTTGCAGGCTGCGGAGATGAAAGAGTGGTGGCGGAACTCTTCACGCTGGTGCACGTTGGAGATGTGTACCTCTATCACGGGTGACTTGATGGCGCGTATGCAGTCATGGAGAGCCACGCTCGTATGGGTGTAAGCCCCTGCGTTGAGCACGATGCCGTCGTAGGAGAAGCCCACTTCCTGCATCTTGTCTATCAGCTCACCCTCGATGTTGCTCTGGTAATAGTCTATCTCCGCATCGGGAAACTGTGCCCTCAGCTTGGGCAGGAAACTGTCGAAAGAGTCGCTTCCGTATATCCCCGGCTCGCGCACTCCGAGGAGATTCAGGTTGGGTCCGTTGATTATTTGTATCTTCATGTTCGCTGTTTTGTTCTGTTTTTTATAACTTTGCCGTACCATTCGCTGATGGTGGCATTAATATAATATGTGGCAAAATTACAAAAATATGGGCAAATCGCAAACTAATGACATGCAAACTGATAATAAAAGCGTAAATAAAGTCAATGCGGACATAATCGGGAAATACCGCCGGTATATGAAACTGGAGAGGAATTATTCCGAAAACACCCTTGATGCGTATATGAGCGACTTGCAGAAACTTCTCGACTATGTGGGTTCGGAAGGGCTTCATGTTCTGGATGTGAAGCTCGACGACTTGAGGAACTTCGTTGCTGCCCTTGTGGATATAGGCATCAGCGCAAGGTCGCAGAGCAGGATTCTGAGCGGCGTGAGGACGTTCTATACGTTTCTTATCCTCGACGGATATATCGAAGACGACCCTACGGAGCTTCTCGAATGGCCCAAGATAGGGGAGCATCTGCCGGAAGTGCTCTCCGTGGAGGAAGTGGACAGGCTGGAACAGGCATGCGACCTGAGCAAGTGGGAAGGGCAGCGGAACAGGACGATAATAGAGGTGCTGTTCAGTTGCGGGCTCCGTGTGAGCGAACTGATAAACCTGCGTCTGTCCGACCTCTTCCTTACTGAAAAGTTCATCAGGGTTATGGGAAAGGGAAAGAAGGAACGCCTCGTGCCCATATCGGAGAGTGCGGTAAAGGAGCTGCAGTATTGGTTTATGGACCGCAATCTGATGAAGATAAAGCCGGGCGAAGAGGATTTCGTCTTTCTGAACAGAAGGGGCGGACACCTTACGAGGATGATGATTTTCACCATCGTGCGCCGTCTTGCCGAGGCTGCGGGGATAGAGAAGACCATTAGTCCGCACACCCTGCGCCACTCCTTTGCCACGGCATTGCTGGAGGGTGGGGCAAACCTGCGTGCCATTCAGGATATGCTCGGCCATGAGAGGATAAGCACAACCCAGATATATACTCATATAGACATGCACACGCTGAGGGAGGAAATCCTGGAGCACCATCCGAGAAACCTGTTGAATGAATATTAAGCCCTAATGACCGATTTTGGTAGAACGGATAGTTGCAAGCTGTATGCTTGGCGTAAAGAAAAAAGCTGATGTCGTTACAACATCAGCTTTTTAGCAAATTCCCAAATCACGATGCCTGCCGTGACGGATACGTTCAGCGAGTGTTTCGTGCCGAACTGCGGAATCTCAAGGCAGCGGTCGCTCATGTCGACAACCTCTTGATGGACTCCCTTCACCTCGTTGCCCATGATTACGGCAAATCCTTTGTGGGCTTCTTTGTCGGGAGAGTAGTCCTGAAGCATGGTGCTTCCCTCGCATTGTTCCACGGAGCATACCTCATATTCCATACGGTGCAGCTCGTCTACGGCATCGGCCGCCGTCTTGAAGTAGCGCCAGTCTACGCTGTCTTCCGCCCCAAGTGCCGTCTTGTGTATTTCCGGCATCGGCGGCTGTGCTGTTATTCCGCAGAGCCATACAGCTTCGATGCGGAAGGCATCGCCGCTGCGGAACACGGAGCCTACGTTGTGTAGCGAGCGCACATCATCGAGAACCACAATGAGAGGCATCTTGCGGCTCTCCTTGAAGTCCTCCACCGTCATGCGGTGCATCTCTATAGTCTTTAGTTTTCTCATTATAGTTTATAGCTCCTTTCTTCAAACCTCCCTCTTGCAGGTTCACTCTTTCCTTTTCTCCTTATTCGTTCTTCATCTTATATGCCAGGGCATACATGCGTATCTGCTTCACCATTGCCAGCAGGCCGTTTGAACGGGTAGGGGAGAGATGGTCTTTCAGTCCTATCCTGTCGATGAAATAGAGGTCGGCGTCGAGAATCTCCTGTGGAGTATGACCGCTCAATACTCTGATTAGCAATGCTATGATGCCTTTTACTATCAGAGCGTCGCTCTCGGCGGTGAAAACAATCTTCCCGTCAACATAGTCTGCCTGCAGCCATACGCGGCTTTGGCATCCGTCAATGAGGTTGCTTTCGGTCTTGTATTTATCGTCAAGAGGTTCCTGTTCGTTGCCCAAATCTATGAGCAGCTGGTATTTGTCCATCCAGTCGGTGAAATCGGAAAACTCCTCAATCACTTCATCTTGTGCTTCGTTGATTGTCATATCGTATGTTGTTTTATCTGTTTCTTTAGTCCTTTATTACCTGTTCCAGCTTGAAGAGCTTGTCGCTCGGGCGCACCTTTGCCGGCACGGGCATGGACACACGCTGTCCCTTCAGAGCTTCGTCAACAGGGTTCAGGTCGTAGCGTATCTCGTCGGCAGTCATATAGATGACTCCGGTGGTAGGTCCGGTAATGAGCAACTTGTCGCCTTTCTTGAAGTCAGCAGCCTCAATGGCAAACTCCGCCACGCCAAGCTTTGAGAAATACTTGATGCCTTTGCCTACATATACCTTCTTCTCCGTGGCGCAAGAACCATAGTTCTTGTTCCATTCGCCGAGTTTCTGTCCGAGATAGTATCCGTCCCAGAAGCCGCGGTTGAATACCGTGGCAAGTCTTTCGTCCCATTCGTCCTTCTTCTCTTCGGTAAACGTGCCGTCGATGACGCTCTGTATTGCCTCCTTATAGCACTTCACAACGGTGTAGACATACTCTGGTCCACGTGCTCTTCCTTCAATCTTGAACACACGCACACCGCTCTTCATCATCTTGTCGATAAAGCGCACGGTTTTCAAGTCCTTAGGGCTCATCACGTATTTGTTGTCAATCTCCAGCTGGGTGCCGGTCTCGTTGTCCGTCACGGTATATGAACGGCGGCACAGCTGTATACATTCTCCGCGGTTGGCAGAGCGGTTGGCATTGTCGAGGCTGAGATAGCACTTGCCGCTGATAGCCATGCACAAGGCTCCGTGGCAGAACATCTCTATACGGATAGGCTCACCTGACGGACCGCAGATGTTCTGTTCTTCTGCAAGACGGTGAACTTCTGCTACCTGGTCCATGTTCAGTTCTCGTGCCAGCACTACTACATCGGCAAACTGGGCATAGAACTTCAGTGCCTCTACGTTGGAAATGTTGAGCTGTGTTGAGAGATGAACCTCCTGCCCTATCTTGTTGCAATAGGTCATCACAGCCACATCGCTTGCTATTACGGCAGAGATGCCGGCTTCCTTGGCGGCATCCACAATCTCGTGCATCAGCGCTATGTCTTCGTTATAGATGATTGTGTTCACCGTGAGGTATGTCTTTATGCCGTGTTCATTGCATGTGGCGGCAATCTCCCGCAGGTCGTCAATGGAGAATGTGCTTGCCGAATGTGCTCTCATGTTCAGCTTTTCGATGCCGAAATATATAGAGTCTGCACCAGCCTGAATGGCAGCGGCAAGACTTTCCCTTGAGCCCACCGGGGCCATTATCTCAAAGTCTTTTATGTTATAGTCCATATTTACGTAAATATTAATGCGTTGCAAAATTACACATTTTCGCATTATAATCAGCAAAGATATGCAAAACAAATATGTTTATGGCATGATAAAACACAAAAAAAGCCATATTCCACAGTCATTTATATAGTGGAATATGGCATAAGGATTATTTGAGAAACAATTTTTATTTAACTTCCCAAGTATCGTTTGTCTCAAGCAGTTCCATGAAGTTGTGATACTTCTTTTTGCCTTTGACCTCTTCGATCTGTTCTGCTACTGCAGTCTCGTAGGTAGGTGCCTCTACGTCGCGGATAACACCAAGAGCTACAGGGAAGCCGTGCTCATTGTCCATCATGGCAAGCTTCAGCTGCAGAGTGTCATCTTCGCAGTGAGCGTCGTGTACAAGAATGTCCTTCTCTGTAATACCATTCTCACCAATCTTTACAACCTTCAGTCCGAAGCCTTCCTGTACGAGACCAAACTCATTGTTCTCGCCGAAGATCAGCGGCTCACCATGCTTAACGTAGATGGCGTTCTTCTTTCTGCCTTCGCTCTTGTAGATAGAATCGTAGGCACCGTTGTTGAAGATAACACAGTTCTGCAGAATTTCGCATACCGCAGCACCTTTATGCAACTTGGCAGCCTTGAGGATATCTACTGTTCCTGCAGCGTCTGTAGCCACCGCACGTGCAAAGAAGTGACCTCTTGCACCGAAGCAAAGCTCTGCCGGACGGAACGGATCCTCTACTGTTCCGTAAGGAGAAGACTTGCTGACGAAACCGCGAGGACTCGTTGGAGAATACTGTCCCTTGGTGAGTCCGTAGATACGGTTGTTGAGCAGAATCATGTTAAGGTCGATGTTACGGCGCATGGCATGGATGAAATGGTTTCCACCAATGGCAAGTCCGTCACCGTCACCGCTAATCTGCCAGATGGTGAGGTTTGGATTGGCAACCTTCGCACCAGTAGCAATAGCTGCTGCACGACCATGGATGGTCTGCATGGCATATGTATTAACATAATATGGAAGACGGCTTGAACATCCGATACCAGATATAACTGCTGTCTCATACGGCGGAACGCCTAACTCTGCCATCGCCTTATGAAGCGAAGCTAAGAAGAAGTGGTCACCGCAACCTGGACACCAACGTGGCTGTCCTTTCTTATAATCTTGTATTGTGCACATTCTCAATAAAAATTAGACGTTATTACTTTTTTAATATCTCTTCAAAATATGATGTTAGTTCACTTACCACAAACGGCTGTCCCTTTACCTGGTTGAACTGGTATGGAACGAATCCGTCTACCTTACCACGCAGATACATGGCAAGCTGTCCAAGGTTCTGCTCTGCAACGACAACCTTCTTGTATTTTGTCAATACCTCAGCAGCGTTCTTTGGCAGTGGGTTGATATACTTAAACTGTGTGGAAGCAACCTTGTATCCCTTCTTGCGGAGTTCTTCCATAGCAGAATACAGATGTCCGTATGTTCCACCGAAGCCAACGATAAGCAAGTCTGCATCATCAGCATCGCCGAGCACTTCAAGGTCTGCTACTGGTATGCGCTCCACCTTGCCTGCTCTCAAGCGACACATCTTGTCGTGGTTCTCTGGGTCTGTTGAGATGGCACCTGTGTTGCCGTCCTTCTCCAAACCTCCAAGGATATGAGTGAATCCCTCCTGACCAGGAATAGCCCAGTAGCGTACGAGAGACTCTTCGTCACGTTTGTAAGGAGTATAGTTGCCCTTCATCTCCTTTGGTGCGTAGTGAGGATGAATCTCTGGCAGCTCGTCGATGTTTGGCAACTTCCAGGCACCCGAACCGTTTGCTACGTATGCATCGGTAAGCAGGATGACAGGAGTCATGTGCTCAAGGGCTATCTTTGCTGCGTTGTATGCAGCGTCAAAGCAGTCTGTAGGACTTGTTGCTGCGATTACAGGCATTGGCGATTCGCCGTTGCGTCCGTAGAGAGCTTGCAGAAGGTCTGTCTGCTCACTCTTGGTTGGGAGACCTGTTGAAGGACCACCACGCTGTACGTCAACGATGACAAGTGGCAACTCGTCAATAACGGCGAGGTTCATTGCCTCTGACTTGAGACAAACACCAGGACCGGAAGTAGATGTTACAGCCATTGCACCAGCGAACGATGCTCCTATGGCACTTGCACATCCTGAAATCTCGTCTTCACATTGTACTGTTGTCACTCCGCAAGACTTGTGTTTAGACAACTCGTGCAGGATGTCGGTAGCAGGAGTGATAGGATAAGAACCGAGGAACAGCTTCATTCCGGCTTTCTCTGCTGCTGCGATAAGACCGTATGCTGTAGCTTTGTTTCCGGTGATATCCATGTAGCGTCCCTTTTCCTTGTGCTTTGACTCGATGCGATAGGTAGCTGGTACACTTGCATGAACGTTATGACCGTAATTATAACCGGCATTGACAACCTTGATGTTGTTTTCTGCAATCTGTGGCTTCTTTGCGAATTTCTCTTTCAGGAAGTTCTCAACGAGCTCAACGTCACGGTTGAACAACCAGCATACGATACCGAGGGCGAACATGTTGCGGCATTTCAGGATAGACTTGTTGTCCATTCCTGTGTCAGCAAGACAGTCCTTTACCATCTTTGTTATCGGACAAGCGATAACGCGGTCTGAATCGATACCCATCTCTGCGAGGTAGTCATCAGTCTTGAACTCAGCCCTTTGCAGGTCTTTCTCTCCGAAGCTGTCGGTGTCGATGATGATTGTAGCCTGCTTCTTCGCATACTTGTACTGCGTTTTCAGTGCAGCTGCGTTCATAGCCACAAGCACATCACATTTGTCACCAGGAGTGTAAACCTTTCCCTCTCCGATGTGTACCTGGAATCCTGATACACCGGTCAATGAACCTTGCGGGGCACGGATGTCCGCTGGGTAGTCTGGGAACGTTGAGATACCGTTGCCGATAGTGGCTGAAACCGTGGAGAAGATATTTCCGGCGAGCTGCATGCCATCACCAGAGTCGCCTGAGAAGCGTACTACTACCTGCTCCAACTCTTTAACTTCCAAATTCTCTGCCATAAAATTACAGTATTAATGAATATTCATTTGAATAGCCAATGAATGTATAATGTTTATTGTATTTTTCTTTATATTAAATTTATTACAATGCAAAGTTCGGAAACTTTAATGAAAGCGCAAAACTTTTGACACAAAATTTAGCGAGTAAACGCAATATTTAAATAAAAACGCTTACCTTATGTCATTGAGTGTAAATATACATATGTGCATTTTGGCTTTTCTATATCAGTTTGTTGTAAACGTCAAGCACTTTCTGTGCCACATTGTTTCCTTCAAACCTCTTGACGTATTGTTGGCTTTTGGCTATTCTCTCTTCTCTTCCGGGTGCACCCACAAGTACTTGTTTGATAGCTTCCGCCATGCCGAAGGCGTCATCGGGCTTTACATATATCGTTTCGTTTCCGCCTGCTTCCTCCAGACAGCTTCCTGTGCAAGCCACTACGGGAAGTCCGCTTTGTATCGCTTCAATGATAGGGAGTCCGAATCCCTCATATCTTGAAGGATATACGCAGGCTTCTGCCATCTGGTAGATGGCAGGCAGGTCTTCATATGGCACGCCATGCAGGAACTTCACCCTATGTTGCATAGCATGTTCGGCAACGAATGCCTTCACCTTGTCTGTGTATGGTGTTGGTCTTCCTACGATTACGAGACTTATCTCATCCGGCAGCATGGTAAGCGCCTTTACTGCGAGAAGAACATTCTTGCGTTCTTCTATAGTGCCTACATTCACTATATATCTCTTTGGCAACATATAGTCGGTGTGTACCTTTTGCAGCTTCTTTTCGCTTTCGCGGGCTTTGAATTCCGTGCTGCAGCTTTGGTATATAACGTCAATCTTTGATGGTGACACGCCACCGAAGCGCATTATGTCTCGTTTCGTACATTCGCTGATGGCTATAATACGGTCTGCCTCTTTACATGTCTTATAGAATTTCCATGCGTAAATCTTTGTATCAATCCAGTTGTAGTATTCTGGATGGTGCATGAAGATAAGGTCGTGAATCGTTACCACGGTCTTTATTCCGGCAGCCTTTATTCCGATAGGCAGTTCTCCTGTAAGTCCATGGAACAGGTCCACACCGTCTTTCTTCAGGTCCTTTACTATGCCGCTGATTCTCCACAGGTCTCTTGACAGTTTCATGGACTTGTTCTCCGGATAGACATATTTCATGAAAGATGTTTCCTTTACCTGTTCTCTCAGTTCGTCTCTTCCTTTGTCCGGGGCATAAAGTCTCATCTCCGTACCTTGTGGCACGATGTCTGCAAGGTCATTAACGAGTGTTCGGGAGTAGCTTCCCAGTCCTGTAGTATTGCGCACAATGCGTTTTGCATCGAATCCTATTATCATAGTCGGTTTATTTTTCTTTTTTTATTACGCGTCCGTTTTCCATGTAGAAACCCTTGTCAAATTCCTCATGGGTGCGTTTCCATCTGTCGTGGCTCCACAGATAGAAGCGTGGGTCGCGCTTTATTGTCTCTTCAAGCATCTTGAAGAAGCGTATTGTTATCTCGTTTTCAGGGAGTTCCGCTGGCTTGTCGGTCACGAGGCGGAATGTGCAGATGTATTTTCCTCGCTTCGGTCTCTCCATATCCACATAGAATACTGCATCGTTCATCTTCCTCATAATCCTCTCTCCGCCAGTGAATACCGGTGTGTCGTGGTTTAGGAAAGGCAGCCACAGATGGATATTGCTCCATTTCGGCGACTGGTCGGATATATATCCGAAGAGCCACATGCGCTTTTCTCTCTTGTATGTCACGAGATAACGGAGGATGTCTCTCTTGGGGACACATACTCCGCCTTTGCTCTGTCTGATGTCTTTGAACAATTCGTCAAAGATGTCGCTGCGCAGCGGATGATAGATCAGTCCGCATACAGCATCCTTGTGTCTCTTGAAGGCAAGCCCGGTGGCGGAGAGCAGTTCCCAGTTGCAGTAGTGTCCGAGTATAGCGGCGCAGGTCTGTCCCCTGTCGTAATGCTGTTCCAGTTCCTCCACGTTGCGAAACTCTATATGCTTCAGCAGAGTCTTGTCGCTGACAGACAGCAGTTTCAGGGCTTCCACAAAATAGTCACACAGCCAGTGGTAGTATCCTTTCTCGATAGATACTATTTCCTTTTCATCCTTGTCGGGAAATGCTGTGGTAAGATTCTTTCTCACTACATTCTTCCTGTATCTTACTATATAATATATAATAAGGTAGAAGAAATCCGAGATGCAATACATCACTCTGTATGGCAACAGTGACATTGCATAGAATATTGCGTAAACTATTTTGTATGCCATAATGTTCTGTTTATTGTTTCTTACGACTGCATGTCGTGGAGCTTCTTGTAGTATCCGTCTTTGCTTATGAGTTCCTCGTGGGTGCCTCTTTCCACGATCTGTCCTTCGTGCAGTACACATATCTCGTCTGCATTCTTTATCGTAGACAGACGGTGTGCGATAGCCACCGTAGTACGGGTCTTCATAAGTCTTTCAAGAGCATCCTGTACAAGTCTTTCGCTTTCCGTATCGAGGGCTGATGTCGCCTCGTCAAGGATAAGGATAGGTGGATTCTTGAGTATGGCGCGTGCTATGCTTACTCTCTGTCGTTGTCCTCCCGACAGTCTTCCGCCGCGGTCGCCGATATTGGTGTCATATCCGTTTTCCGATGCCATTATGAACTCATGCGCATTGGCAATCTTGGCTGCTTCCTCAACCTGCTCCTTCGTGGCATTGTCCACACCGAACGATATGTTGTTGAAGAAAGAGTCGTTGAAGAGGATAGCCTCCTGGTTCACGTTTCCTATCAGCTGTCGCAGGTCATGGATGTCAAGGTCCTTGACGTTGATGCCGTCTATGAGCACCTCTCCCTCCTGCACGTCATAGTAGCGTGGTATAAGGTCCACCATAGTAGACTTGCCGCCACCGCTTTGACCTACGAGGGCTATTGTCTTGCCCTTCTCTATTGTTAGGTTGATGTCTTTCAGTACCCACTGCTCGCCATATCTGAATGATACGTGTCGGAACTCTATGGTATGGTCAAAGCTGCTTATGTGTTCAGGGTTCTCCTTCTCCTTGATGTCGCTTTCTGCAAGCAGAATCTTGTCCACACGTTCCATTGAGGCAAGTCCTTTCGGTATGTTGTATCCAGCCTTTGAGAAATCCTTCAGAGGGTTTATGATGCTGTATAGAATGACGAGATAATAGATGAATGTCGGACCAGACAGCACCTGCTGGTTGAGAACGAGTATGCCGCCGAACCACAATACGATGATTATCATCACCGTGCCGAGGAACTCGCTCATTGGATGAGCCATCTGCTGACGTGTGTTCACACGCAGTATCTGGTTTCTGTAGTCCGAGTTTATCTTGTCGAAACGTTTGTTCATCTTCTCCTCAGCACAGAACGCCTTTATTATTCGCAGTCCGCCGAGTGTCTCCTCCACCTGACTCATGGTGTCGCTCCATAGCGACTGTGCCTCCTTCGATTTGCGCTTTAGCTTTCTTCCCACTTTTCCCATTATCCATCCCATTATAGGAACGAAGAGAATGGTGAACAGCGTGAGCTGCCAGCTTATCACAAGCAGTGTCGCGAAATATGCAATGATAAGCACAGGGTTCTTGAAGAGCATGTCCAATGAACTCATTATGGAGCTTTCAATCTCCTGCACGTCGCCACTCATCCTTGCTATGATGTCGCCTTTCCTCTCCTCGGAGAAGAAGCCGAGCGGCAGGGATGTTATCTTCTGATACAGCTGGTTGCGTATGTCTCTCACGATACCGGTCCTTATCGGTATTACCGTTGCCGAAGAGAAGAAATAGGCAGCGGTCTTGAGGAAGGTCATCGTGGCGAGGAAGAGTCCCAACACGAGCAATGTCGTTGCCGGACCGATGTCTCCCGTCAGCCAGTTGATGTAATAGTTCATGTTGTTTGAAGCCACCTCTTTGAGGTTGTTCCAGTCCCATTCCATGAGGTGTGTTGCCGCCACTGCTTTTTCGGTCTTGAAGATAATCTGCAGGATTGGTATTATGGCGGCGAATGAGAAGATATTGAGTATTGCCGACAGTATGTTGAATACTACCGTCAGCGTCAGGTATTTCTTGTATGGCGGCACGAAGCGGCGCAGTATCTGGAAAAATTCTTTCATATAATATATAATAGGTGCGTTTATTCTGCCACTTCGCCAAATAGTGTGGCGCTGGTGCTTCCTGTAATCTTGACTCTTACTGTCTCGCCGATATGGTGATTGCCTTTGTCGAACACAACGGCTTTGTTCTGCTCCGTCCTGCCCATCAGTTGCTGGCGGCTGCGTTTGCTGAATCCCTCCACGAGAACATCAAACTCCTTGCCCTCGTCTTTCTTGTTCTGTAGTGCGCTTACCTCAGTCTGTAGCTTTATCAATTCATTAAGACGCTGTATCTTCGTCTCTTCAGAGATGTTGTCCGGCAGATGCTTTGCGGCATAGGTGCCGGGGCGTTCCGAGTATTTGAACATGAAGGCAGAGTCGAAGCCAACCTCCTTTACGAGCGACAGGGTCTGCTCATGGTCTTCCTCCGTCTCATCGTGATAGCCGACGAAGATATCTGTCGTTATTCCGCAGCCGGGGATGATGCGGCGTATGGCATCAATCGTCTCAAGATACTGTTCCCTTGTGTATTTGCGGTTCATGAGTTTCAGTATCTTGTTGCTGCCGCTTTGTACCGGGAAATGGATATGCTTGCAGATGTTGGGCTCGTCGGCAATGGCATGAAGGATGTCCTCTGTCATGTCTTCCGGGTTGGATGTAGTGAAGCGCACCCTCATCTCCGGAGCCTCATGAGCCACCTTGCGGAGCAGTTCGGCAAAGCTTACTCCCCCCTCCATTCTTTTTCCTGCGGGTGTAAGACCGTAGCTGTTCACGTTCTGTCCTAACAGAGTCACCTCCTTGAAACCTCTGTCGCGTAAGTCTCTCACCTCTTTTAGTATGCTTTCCACATCACGGCTTCGCTCCCTGCCTCTTGTATAAGGCACGATGCAGTAGTGGCAGAAGTTGTTGCAGCCACGCATGATGCTGACAAAGCCGCTCACCTTGTTTCCACCGATGCGTTGTGGCACGATGTCACGGTAAGTCTCTGTCTTCGACAGCTCGATGTTTATAGCATTGTTGCCGTTCTCGCACTGTGCGATAAGGTCGGGCAGCGTGAGATAGCTGTCAGGGCCGCATACGAGATTGGCATGATGGTTCTCTATAAGGTCGTCCTTCACCCTCTCTGCCATGCAGCCGAGCACGCCGAGGATAAGATTCCTTCCTTTCTTCTGTTCGGCATGAAGAGTTTCCAGACGGTTATATATCTTGTTTTCAGCATTCTCTCTGATGCTGCATGTATTCAGAAGAATGGCGTCAGCCTCTTCTTCTTTTTCGCAAAGTTCGTAACCTGCCATCTGCATAACCGAAGCTACCACTTCGCTGTCGGCAACGTTCATCTGGCATCCGTATGTCTCTATGAAGAGTTTTTTCATTGTTTGTTTATATATACAGTTCGGCTGCGAAATTACTAAAATTATACGTTATATGCAAATTTTTGGTTGCAGAGAGCTATAAAGTGCGAAGATATGAGTATATAACAAAGCCGGAGCGCAGGATAAAACCCCTGCACTCCGGCTTCGTTATTGATAAGCAAATTATAATGCTTCAGAATGATTATTCCAACACATCATCCCACATGTCGTGGTCTTTTGATGATGGTGTTACGTCATCTCCAGCGTCACCTCTGAATACAAGGTTGTCCTTATAGTACATCTGGTCTCCAGAGAATGACCTCACGCCTACTGCCTCTTGCATGGTCGGATCGCTTGCACTTGTACCACTTCCTGCCATTATAGTACAAGCTTCTATCTTCTGGATAGCCATGTCGGGCTTGATATAAGTTCTTTTCATTATCGTAATATTGCTTTTTCTTTTCGTTATTTTACTATTGTCTGACCGTTTATGATATATACTCCAGCAGGCAGCTTGTCGAGGTCGGCAGCACTGTCAGCCACCTTTACTCCGTCGATAGAGAATATTCCCTTCTTCTTGGCGAGCTTCTTGCTCATGCCGTTGTCGTAGAATTCATACACCTCGTCGATACCTGTCGTGTTTCTGTCACCGTCCTCGTTGATGTCGCCGAAGGCAAAGGAACCGATGCGCGCACCATTGGTTGATATGTTGGATATGTAGGCTCTGTATCCTGGCAGGTTGGTTGTCTTCGTTGCTCTGTAGAGACTTGACTGCCCGTCCTTTGTTCCGAGGAAGTAGTCGCCCGCCTTGATTGGTGTAGGCTCATAGATGGCTCTGAAGTTGAAGTATTTCTTGTTGTTTTCAAGATTCTTTGCTGCTATGAATCCTTCTCCGTTAGTAGCAGAGTTGTATGTGGCATGTTCAAATGTCACGCTGTCGATTTCGATATACAGTCTTCCTCCAGCTGCTTCTTCGTCAAATGTCTGCTTGAAGTCTTTGCCCGGACGAACGAAGTATGGTCTTCCAGCCACAATCCAGTGATAGTTGTGCTGTGTGAAGAGAGCCACGTTGTTAACCTCTTCTCCAGAGACAGTAGCTTTGTCTGCCACCTCGTCAAGGCTGATAGCCCATGCGTCATCGCCGAAGATCTTCTTGAACTGGCTTTCGTTGATGCTGAACGGAAGGCTCAGGGCTGTCCACTGTTCTTTTGTGAAGCTGTGGTAGAGCTTCACGTTCACAGTCTTGTCGTAGTAGGCGAAATCCTTTTCCTTGCCGATGAACTCGTCCTTGCTGCCTTCTGCTGTGCCTTTCTCATCGAGAGTTACAGTTTCGGATACCTCAGCAGAGGTGCGTCCCGGAGTCCATCCGTCAGGCATAAAGGCGAAGCCGTCGTTGCCGAGCTTAGAGCCGTTCATGAAGAGGAAATAGCTCTTGCCAGCCTTCACACGGAAGGAATAGCGGGTGTAAGCCTTAGTGATGACAGAATATCCCTTTGAACCAGGAACGGCATTCTCGTCGAGTACCTTCGCTATGTCGTATACCTGCTGATGGTCGCCCTTCTTTATCGTTGCCTGCTGTGCTTCGCTGCCGATGTAGCCCACCTTCTTGAGCAGTGCTTCGGCTTCCGTGCCAGACTTGTCGGTCAGATCCACTCCATTGCAGTCTTTCACCATATCAGCATAACTGCATCGTATTACGGCTTCTGTGTAAGCATCAGTGCCATTACCCTCAAGAGAGTGTGTCCACTTGGCGAGTTCCACTGGGGTTCCCGTCTCGTCGGTGATAAATACAGGGTTGAGCTTCAGCTTGTTTATGCCTTTCTTCGTTGCATTGTCAGGGTCGCCGTCGTATGCCACCATACCGTTCTGTATGATGTATACAGCGATTGTTCCGCTCTCGTTAGGCTCGAAGTGAACGTATGTTCCACGGCAAGGCACGTTGTAGGTCTGGTCCTCATTGTCCTTGTCATAGACGAATGTGGCGTTCACCGTTTCCGAAGTGGCGTTCTGTGTACCGAACGAACCGAAAGAGAAGTTGTCTATGACGCGCTGGTTACTGCCCACGGAGTCCATCTTAGAAGTTTTCCAGCTGTCCACGAGCAGTTCGATCTTGCTCTCGTCCGTCTCGCCTATCTTGTTGCCCTTGATGTAAGGACGGTTCTCTCCATTCTCCCATCCGCCGAAGAACGCACGGATATGTGTAGGATAGTTGGTAGTAGAGATACGCTCAAGCACGTTTGGCGTATATCCGTTCTTCATTATGTATGTAGGTATGTCGCCGATATAGAGGTCGTAAGCAGGCACCTTCTTTATAGTAGAGCCTTTGTATGCCGACTTCACCTCAGCGTAAACCTTCATGTGGTCTTTCTTGAGCTGCAGGTCGCCATGTCCATTGATGTTCTTTTTTCCGTCTATGAACTTGCTGTTTGTACCTTTAGACTTGGTAGTTACCGTACCATACTCTTTGCTTATCTCGGCATAGTCTGATATTTCTTCGCCTGTTTCTTTCAGCTCTCCTGCTATATCATATGCCACGAACTCATCCACTGCCGTGGTGCTGCTTGTCAATGTAGGCAGTGCTCCGGCATAGCCGTTGGCGTAGGCTGTGGCGCTCTCGATAGGCTTCATGTCGTTGCGCAGGGTGATGAAGCCCGGCTCGAAGCTGATACCGTGTATCTTCAGAGGCTCGTATGAGTCGGCGTCGCCCTCGTTATACAGATAGTATGTGGTGTTGGCAAAGATAGGGTAGCGGAACTGCACTGGCTTCTTCTCCGTATTCTTCGTGTCGATATACTGCTTCTCCTTGCCCTTGGCATCCGTAAGCACGATATTGTTGCCAGCCTTGAACTTGGCATCGATAGTGAGGAATCCGTTGGTGCGCGGAGTTAGGATATAGAAGGTGCCGTCTACAGGCAGACCTGTCTTGCGGTCAATCTCTACAGGGTCGCCGTATATAACAACCTTGTTGTTGTCTTCCGCACTTGCCTTAGCAATCCATGGGTCTTCCACTGTCGCATCATTGCCTGTAGCTTTTGCAAGCGTTCCGAACTGCACTGTAAGACCTGGGATGGCATCGATAGTATAACCTCCGTTCACTACGCCGGCACCAGTAAGTACGAGCTTGCCGTGAACGTGGTCCTCGGTAGGAATGTTGTCCTTGCCGGTACCGATGTGGTTTCCGTTTTTGTCGTACACAGCCCAAGAGAAGCGCTGCTCCTGACCAAGGTCCTTTACAATGATTCTGAATGTAGTCTCGCCCTCATTGTATTTGTCCTTATATTCTTCTTTTGGAGTTGCTATGAATGTAAGGTCTGAATAGTCGCCATTTACAAGTTTTCCAGAGATATTGAAGTCGCCTTTATCGTCAATGGTTATTCCTGCATTCTGCAATCTTGTCTTTGACTCTTCTGTGAGTTCCAGATTGTAATATTTCTCTATGTCATTGCCTAAACCGTCAGTCACCGTAATGTTAGGTTGCGTAGGGAAGTCCTTGTCGCTCGTGTAGATGATGATAGGGTCTGGAGTGACTGTGATGGTAGGAGTAACCTTATCCTGAATGCGGAAAGTCTTATTCACGGTTACATCTTCAACACAATCGGCATATACTGTGTTGTAAGGATATACGGCATACTGTATGTTTACATCACCGTCTTTAAGGAATGTCAGAGTCCAGTTCTTGTCGTTACCCCAACATTGTACTGACTTATATACTTCGAATGTCTCGCCGTCCTTTGGTTCAGCAGGATTTCCTTCAGCATCAACCGTGATGTGGCGGTTTGTTTCATCAGGGAATCCCTCAACTTTTGCATCGCCAGTTTTGAATTTGAAAGTGTACCAGCTTTTTCCGTCGCCGTATGTGTCTTGGCGAAGCTCCAAACTCTCACCTGCGTTTCTTTGGAATGCACTGTCGTATACTTTGGCTTCGTGGACAGCTTTTACCATAAAGCGGTTTTCAAATGTTATCTGTGTGCCTTTAGTCAAAGTGAATGTCGATGGGTCCGGATCAAGAACGAGCTTGCTCGAACGAACCATAGACAAGACCTGGTATGAGCTTTCTGTCGTATCATAGAGTTTTGAATAGTCCGGTGTGGTTTCCCAGTCGTAATGTGGCTTAGGATAAACCTGACAGTATACATTGAACTTATAGTCTGCCTGCTTTCCCGTTCCTGTATTGCCGTCAAGATTATTTCTGTCGAACGTACAGAATTCATTACGCTTTACACCGTCGAGGAATGTTCCGCCGTCGGTAGAAAGATTGTCCGGACCATACATCATAGGACCGCAATATGCCCAAAGATATCCTTCCGGTGCAGGCTCTGTGTTGTTTGCATCCCATGCTCCCTCAAAGACTCCACCGTTGTTTGCGTCAGGAACATGTATGTCCATTCCGTCTTTCTTCTTTGTCACACCCCATGCTATTCTTAATGGAGAGTTATTGTCTCCGTATGCAGCGTTAAGTGTTATGTCGTTTCCGAACTGGTCATAGATGACAGGTCTGAGAACTTTGTTGTTTTGGGTTCTCTGATACAGCTCATCAATTTCTTTTGGGAATACGAGCATTGGCTTAACCTTGCTGTCAATGATAGTGAGAGGTATTGTCAGATTGGCTATAGGTTCATAAGCTTCTTTGTAGAGAGGAGTGAATGAGAATACGATATTTGTAGTTCCTGCCTTGTTTGCCTTTATTGCAGCGCATTTGTCTGTTGCACCATAAAGGTTTTTGAATGAATGTTCGTTCTCTACCGTTGCAAACTCATTAGAGCCGTTTTCTACAGTGGCAGTAACGGTGAATCTCTTTGTTATGTCCACGTCAAGTGTTTTACCATTGTTATCGGTGGTAACATAGTTGATTTTGAACTTCGGGAGAGATATTGTAGTTCCTGTTGCGGCATACCAGCCGTTACGGTATGTCTCGTCGGTAACGAACTCCGGCACTACCCTTACCGGCGTCTGTGCCTGTACCTTGTTTAGAGTGATGCGGTACGTTGCTTCCGCCTCTTCAAACATGTTTGTGTAACGGTCTGACGGCACTGCTTTCACATGTACGTATACTACGCCAGCCGAGTGTCCTGTCTCGATGTCGCCATAGCGAGTGTTCACTCTTGTTCCTGTAGCTGCGTCAACATTCCATGTCTCGCCTTTTTCCACTACGTTGGTGCCTTTTGTTCCGTCTGTGGTCTCGCTCGTAAGGTAATACGAGAGGTAGAAGCGGTTTGTCACCTGTGTCTGCTTCTTGTCGTTTTCATACACGATGATTGCCGGCTCAATGAACTTAGTGTCATTGAGATACGTTGCCTTTTCGCCTTTGCCCGTATCTCCATATCCTTCCTTTCCATTAAGGGCGATAGAGATATGCGGCTTTTGCTTTGCATTTGCAGTTGTACTCTCTTGCGCATCAGCCATCAAACCAGTAAACATCACCAGCATAAGCATAATGATGCTCTTGAAAGCTGTTTGCTTCTCACTTAAAAATGTTTTCATTTTTTAGTACCCAGTTTTTTATTATTGAATTGTAGTTTGTATTTAATAAAATGTTTATTTGTTTGGATTCTGAGAGGCGGTGCTCGTTTCCGCGTCCGCCCTCTCTTTCTGTAACTATTCAGCGATAGGTGCATGACGAATCGTCAAACCTCAAATAAGGCTTGA
>ENA-ORNT01000638-ORNT01000638.1-human-gut-metagenome-genome-assembly--contig:-NODE-638-length-25125-cov-5.000878_pt1 | contig 25125 bp, 26 predicted proteins | sample MGYA00242120_ERZ509032 | MGnify/ENA primary metagenome ERZ509032 (study PRJEB26280, sample SAMEA2338729) | human gut metagenome | biome: human gut; feature: human-associated habitat; material: faeces...
CAAGACTTATAAGCATAGTCATAAATAAAAAGATAACAATATACTTCCCAATATCTCCCTTTAATTCTCTAGGAAGTCTTTTTGTAAGTGGATTTTTCATTTTCTCACCTCCTACCATTCAAGTTCTTTCGCTGAAATTTTATTTTCATTTTTATAATTTTTTCTTATCTCTCCATCTCTCAGCGTAATAACTCTGTCAGCCATATTTTTTATAGCATCATTGTGAGTAACAATAATTATTGTATTTCCGTATTTTTCATTGATACTTTCTATCGATTTAAGAATTTCCTTTGAAGTATTGTAATCAAGCGCACCTGTCGGCTCATCGCACAAAAGAAGGTCAGGATTTTTTATAATCGCTCTTCCTATTGAAGTTCTCTGCTGCTGACCACCTGATAACTGGTTAGGCTTCTTGTCAGCATGGTCTGAAAGTCCAAGTGTGTTAAGTATCTCGTCAGTATCAAGTGCCTTATCACTTAAGTAAGCACCAACCTCAATATTTTCCCTTACAGTAAGGTTAGGTATAAGATTATACATCTGAAAAACATATCCAAGATGCTTTCTTCTGTACTGTGTAAGACGCTTCTCATTCATATCCGCTGTTTTCTCACCATCTATAGATATGTAACCCTCGTCTGCATCATCAATACCACCGATAATATTAAGCAGTGTTGATTTACCAGAACCTGATGGACCAAGCAGTACAACTATTTCCCCCTTATTAACCTCTATGTCTATACCATTCAGTACTTCCACCCGGCTTTCGCCTTCTCCATAATGCTTTTTGATTCCATTAATCTCTAAAAACATATTTACCTCCTTCGGGCACGCCCTCTCATATCATTATATGAACAATCGTTCATATATTCATTATATTAGCACTTATTAATTTTGTGTCAATAGGTGAAAATTTATCATTAACAGGCACAAAAAAAGTAAGCAAGGTTAGAATACCCTAACCTTGCTTACTTTATCACATTTCACTATATAATTCACTATATCTTATTGATAAATATTATCAATAAACAAATTGCATTTTTACTTATCTTTACCTGTCAACTCATCAATAAGCCTTATTGATTCCATAATCATACTGTCACAATGAGCCTTCTTCTCACCACCCTTTAAAGCATTGTCTCTTAAAAGGTCAGCACAGTTAGTCATTCCATTGTGATTGTCCCTTATTGTTCTCTGAAATGCTCCGACAGCACCCGGACTACTTACACCAAGTGCGCCGAGTACCATAAGTCCCCCGGTGATTGCACCGCATGTTCCTCCACATTTCATACCGCCGCCAAAATTACAGCCAAGACATTCTGCCTGTGACTCAGTTAAACCTAAATCATCAGCATATGCCATCATAATAGTTTCGGCACAATTATAGCATTTCTGCGGTGAACGCAGTTCCTTAGCTTTCTCTATATGTCTGTTCATACTCATTCCTCATCCTTCATTATTTATCGTATTACTCATTACTGTTCCATAAAGCCAAACTTTTTCTTCTTGACTCTCACAAAGAAGAACACACTTAATGCAACTGAAGCAAGTTCCGCAATCGGCCATGCCCACCATACAAGATTAACATTCCCTGTTCTAGAAAAAATATAAGCACATGGCACAAGGAATATTATCTGTCTGACAAATGATACAAGCATGCTGTATATGCTGCTTCCAAGTGCCTGAAAGAACGAACTGCATATAATACATATTCCTGCAAATATAAAACTTATTGATATAGTCCTTAAAGCAGGAACTCCCATTCGTATCATATCTGACGATGCACTAAATATTGACAGCATTGGAACCGGGAATATCTGAACTGCAATCATAAAAAGTATCATTATTATCTCTGCATACATTACTGCAAGCTTAAGTGTCTGTATAACTCTGTCTTCTCTCTTGGCCCCATAATTAAAAGCTATTATAGGAACCATTCCACTGTTCATACCAAATATTGGCATAAATGCAAAGCTCTGCAGCTTAAAATACACACCAAATACAGCAACCGCTGTTGATGTAAATACAACCAGAATCTTATTCATGCAGAATGTCATAACAGAACCAATTGCCATCATAATAACTGATGGAATTCCTATGAATAAGATATTGCAAATTCTTTTTCCTGATGGTCTGAATCCCTTAAAAGTAATATGTATCTCTTTATTAACCTTAATATTAAATATCACTGCCATAACGGCTGCAACAATCTGGCCCGCAACCGTAGCTACTGCTGCACCTACAATACCAAGCTTTGGTGCACCAAACAGACCAAATATAAGTATCGGGTCAAGAATAATATTAATTATTGCACCTGTACCCTGTGTAATCATGCTGTAAAATGTTCTTCCTGTAGCCTGTAATAACCTCTCAAATATCATCTGGAACAGGCAACCAAAGCTGACTATAAGAATAACTGAAAGATAATCATAACCATAGTCAGCTATCACTTCATTAGCACCCTGAATAACAAAAAACTCTCTGGCAAAGAAAAGCCCTATGGCAAGAAATATTATATAGCTGCAAGCCGTTATGAATATACCCTGCACAGCCATTTTATCAGCTTCTTCATGCCTTCCTTCTCCTAATGCCCTTGAAAGCAATGCATTAGTACCTACACCCACGCCGCCTGCAACACCAATCATAAGATTCTGCATTGGAAATGCCATTGAAACCGCTGTAAGCGCTTCCTCACTTATTCTTGCAACAAATATACTGTCAACAATATTATACAGTGCCTGTACAAGCATTGATATCATCATTGGCAGAGCCATATTAATAAGCAGCTTATTAACAGGCATTGTACCCATTTTATTTTCTTTCATTGTATTACTCATAAAATTCTTCTCCCTTATTCTCCTCGTCAAAATATTCATATTCTCTCATATTATCTTTGGTTTTATTCTGCTCATCAATAGCATTGCCAAGACCCTTCAATGCTGAGAAAGGCAGGAATATCTTAGCTCTGCTTTCCATATCCATTCTTGGTCTTTTACTCGGTACCGGCCATTTCATATTAATTATATCATCATATTTTCCCATAAGCTATGCCCTGTGACCTCCAATCTGACCGTTTCTTTCAATTGCAGTCGCCTTGTTCTGCAGATTATTAGCTTTCATCACCGCATTCTTACCATATTTTTTCTTAATATCAAGCATTGCATGCTGCATCTTCTTTTCGCGTTCAAGCTGTGTCTGGTCTGTAAACATATCAAACTGCTGAAACCCCTCATTAGTAAGATCGGCAACTGTAAGATTTAACTTCCTGATATACAGCTTTCTGTTAGTGTATTTATCATATATATCAAGAAAAGCTTCTCTTAACTGTTTTGATGAAGATGTACATGTCGTAAGTGAAACAGATTTGTTAAGTCCCTGTGGAACTTCTCTTCCATATCTGTCTACATGGATTTCACCCTTGTAGGTTCCTTTATCAACATTTACCCTGTCATAAGTTACATTTAACGCAATTGAATCCGTCACAAAGCCTTTATCTACTAAATCAAGTGCAAGCTCATCTGCCATCTCTCCAACTACAATCCTTGCATCTTCAAATGTGTATGGTTCTTTTAACACCTGTCCTGAACACAGGCTGCTCGCCTTGGGCTTATATTTCTTAATATCTGCAATTGTACATGGTTCATATCCCCATGCGTGGTCTATAAGAATCTCCGCATCTACACCAAACTGCTTATACAGCCAGTCCTCATCTTCAAGGGACATTCTCGCAATATCCCCCATAGTCTTTATTCCGTGTTTCTCAAGCTGTCTTGATATACCTGGTCCAACTCTCCAGAAGTCTGTAAGAGGCGTATGACTCCATAACATTTTTCTGTAATCATTAACACTTAATTCTGCGATACGCACACCCTTGCTGTCTGCCTGTATATGCTTTGCAACTATATCCATTGCTATCTTGCACAGATACAGATTCGGTGCAATTCCTGCAGTAGCCGTTATTCCTGTCGTATCATACACATCCTCAATAACTTTTGCGGTAAGCTGTCTTGCCGTCATATTATACAGCTTCATATAATCCGTTGCATCAATAAATACTTCATCAATACTGTATACGGTTATGTCATCCTTACTGAAATATTTAAGGTATATAGAATATATCTTTGACGAATATTCTATATAAAGTCCCATTCTTGGAACTGCTACTATATATTCAAGCTTCTTTCCTGTGCGTTCCTCTATTTCTTTTGCCTTCTGTTCTACCTCAAAAAGCCTGCTTCGTCCGGAAAGTCCATATTTCTTAAGAGAAGGAGTAACTGCAAGACATATTGTTTTGGCTGTTCTTGATTCATCAGCTACAACAAGATTAGTGGTAAGCGGGTCTGATTCTCTTTCAACGCACTCAACACTTGCATAGAATGATTTAAGATCAATTGCAATATATACTCTTTCCATCACATTCTCCTTCCCGAATTTCAGAAAGACACACCAGCTGTTACCATACCAGTGTGTCTTTAAAATATACATTTTATTCTTTTATTACATTGTTATAAGCTGCTTCATTATATCAACCGGAACGTAATAACTTACTCCTAAAGGATTAATAACTATCCCTGAAGCACCCAATTCCTTTACTGTCTTAAGAAGTTCCATATATGTGTAAAGCATATCCTCATGCTTACCTGCATAGCATTTTTCCATCTCTAAACCATCTGTAAATACTGGAAGTGCAAGAACTTTCTCACCTTCTTTGTGGCTTACTTTATCAGTAATATCAACATATGGATGTGAAATTGATACCTCTTCATCTGTCTCTTCCTTAGTACAAGGTACCATGTAATCTGCATTACGTATAGCTTTCTTAAGTTCTGCTTCTTTATCTCTTAAAATTGCCGCCTTAGCTGTTGAATCTCCTGGCTTTCTGTACTCCTGGAAGAACTTGATAAGTGCATTCTGAAGTCCTGGATTAGTCACAAAATCTTCTCTTATATACTGGTCATATGCTCCAATCTCTTCTCTTGAAACAATAAGATCATTATCCCTGCCATCTGTAAATCTGATATTTCTGCATCCGTTACGATATAAATGTGCTATTTCATACTGCATTGAATCCTTATCCTCAATACCATATGAAATTTCATATCCATATTTTCCAAGCTGTTCTTCTACTCTGGCATGATTAGTATAATCATATAATACAACTATATCATCATCAACCATATATGGATAACCTGTACTGTCACAATATATTGTCCATAAGTGGTCAGCATTAAGAAGCTTATCAACAATAATCCTTCTGTACACATCAGCTATTTCATTAAAATATCCTTCATCATTGACATTATTCTTTTCCTGAGCTTTCTTGATAAGCTCTGGAAGAACTTTAGTAAGAACTTCTACTCCGTCTGTAATTGAAAGTCCGGTTACATACGCAACACCCTTGTCTTCATCCTTAAAAATGTGTCTTATAATGTCCTGTGCTTTAATTGAATCCATTAAACTCTCCTCCTGGTAAAAGCATTTTTAAATGTGCCCGAATCACTTTTATTATCTAACAATAATACCAGCATAATTCTCGCTTTAGTAGGCGACATGTCTGTATAGAAGATATTATCTCCACAGTCTGCAAAATCACCCTTCATATATACATCTTCACTACATGATACTACTACAATACCAGCATTCTTTCCTGATACAGCTTCTGAAAGTTCTTCCGAAAGCTCTCCATCGGCAGTTGAAGAAATTATAACTATAGCATCATTAAGATACATATTCTTGTATAATGCATCTGCATCAATTCCAACATAATCATATACAATATCTATATTGTCTAATCTCTTAGTGTCCGTAATATCAAATATCATATAATCATTAACATTAACAAAAAATCCTTCTGGTAACTGATTATTGGCATTATCTGTCTTATCAAAGTCTTTATTAATATACTCCTTCGCCTGTGTTACCTTATAATCCGGACTGCCGTTGTTATAATCATATGGTATTATTACAAGAGGTTTATCATCCTTAACTGTAAGTGACAGAAAATATCTGACATCTTCTGAGTATTTCTTATTAAGAACAAGAACAACTCCTTTAACATCTTTATTATTCATATCTGAATTAATGTCTTTAGCTATTGCCAGCATTCCATTAATGGAATAATCTGTATTATCTTCTGTTCCATATACACGTATATCAGGCTCACTGTTACTGTCATCTTTGTTATCATCTGCAGATTCTGATGCTGCTTCATTATCTTTATCTGAATTATCCTGTCTGGTTTCGTCCTGAGAAAGAATATATTTCATCGGATTCTTTAACATAGTGCTGCATCCGGTCAGTGTCAGAATTGATATAAGTGTAACCATTGCGATTATACAACATTTTTTACTAATCATACAAAAACCCTCTTGTTAACCTCTGACGTAATATCTTACATATCAGATTATAGTAAGAATTCCAAGTGATTTGAGAAGAAGAAGGAATAAAAGAATTGGAGCAACCCACTTTACCATAACTGTATAAAGGCCCTTTCTTCCCATCTTAATTCCTGTTTTCTCAACTTCATCTATAACAGTCTTTGGCTTAAGTATCCATCCAATAAGTATACATGTTCCTATAGAAACTATTGGCATAAGTACATTATTGCTGACATAATCCATAATATCAAGCACCTGTGCATGTACTCCGTTAGGAAGCTTAATATCAAATAGCAGCTTGTTATATCCTAAGCATACGATAACTGCAACAGCTATACAAATTACAGTTTCTATTGCTGTAGCCTTGTTTCTGTTTAACTTAAATTCATCCATAAAGCTTGAAACAATAGCTTCCATAATTGAAACTGCACTTGTAAGGGCTGCAAAGAATACCATTGCAAAGAATATTGCACCAATTACATTTCCTGCAAATCCCATAGAATCAAATACTTTAGGAAGCGAAACAAACATAAGACTTGGACCTGATGCTGTCATTCCATCTCTTCCCATGAATACAAATACAGCAGGAATAATCATTACACCTGCAAGAAATGCAACTAATGTATCAAATAGCTCAATCTGGTTAATTGACTTTCCAAGATTAGCATCATCACTTACATATGAACCATATGCAATCATAATACCCATAGCAACACTTAAACTGTAGAAAAGCTGTCCCATTGCATCCATAAGAACTGTACAGAACTGCTTAACAGTAATTCCTTTCATGTTAGGAATTACATAAGCACCTAATCCCTGTAAACCTGTTCTTGTTGTGCCATCAATGTCTGTATATGAAATTGTAAGTGAATATACAGATACACCAAGAACAAGCACAATAAGTAATGGCATGATTATCTTTGATGATGATTCAATACCGCTGTTAACACCACGGAATATAATAAATGCAACAATCATTGTAAACACAAGCATCATTATGATTGGCTCTGCTGTCTGACCGATAAATCCTGAGAAGTATCCGTCCTGTGCTGCTGCATGTCCATTACCTGTAATATAAACAAGAAGATACTTAAGTACCCATCCACCGATTGTTACATAGTATGGTAATATCATAATAGGTACAATACACGCAATAATACCCAGTGGCTTCCACTTACTCTTTAACTTGCTGTAAGCTGTAAGCGGACTCTGCTTTGTCTTTCGTCCAATAGCAATTTCTGTTGTGAGTAGAGTAAAACCAAATGTTAATGCTAAAACAATGTAAATAACGAGGAATAATCCTCCTCCATCTTTAGCTGCCAAGTAAGGAAATCTCCATATGTTACCAAGTCCTACAGCACTACCCGCTGCCGCAAGGACGAACCCTATAGAGCCCTTGAATGAATTACGATTTTCGTTCATTTCATAACCTTCCCTTTTTTAAAATATACTTATAAATTATACCTAATAATCTATATAAGGTCAAGGAAAGCGTTACATCATATTAGTCTTCTCTACATACAATATATACATTGGAATAACATTATTTTTGATAATATACTTAGCCTCAAATGCTTGTAAAGTGCTCTTTTGCAAACTGCATATCCTGTACCACTTCTACAGTTCCAAGATAAATACCTTTTTTGTCTCTCACTGCATAATAAGTTACTAAAAATGGTTTTCCTTGCTTTTCCATCCAGACCGGAACGCTATCCCTAGTATGATTTTTAAAACTTTCTATAATGGAACGAACCATTGGCTCTATCTTAGGCGGATGACAAGAGAATACTTCTCTGTCAATTGCCATGCCAGGTCGTTTGAACACTTTCGTTCCTTCGTTAAAGAAACGATTTATATTATTATCATCGATAAATGTAATCTCTATTGGCAATGTATTAAGCATAGCTTCCAGCTGTGCTACACTCATATGTCCACCTCCCATTACTATTTCACCTTCATTAATAGCCGCCTTATGACGATTCTTTTTATCCTGCACATATTTTTCTGCTTCTTCCCATCTATTCTCAATGCCATACACTAATGCATAGTCTTTGGCATCTTCATAGATTCCATACCATTCTTCGACTGTAAAATTCACTGCGCAGATAGGGAACAATATATTATTCTCTTTATAAATCATTTCATCCGCTCTTGTTAAAACAGCCTGTACTCTATTAATCCATTCTTCGTCATGATTGCTTTCTTTATCTATTGCTGCTAATTCATCTCTGATTTCATCATCAACAGTCCACATAACATCCGATGGCCCTGAAATTTCATAGTGAACTTTAAGGAGTGGATAAATCAAATCACCCTTTTTTGCATAGTGTATTGCTATTTGTCTAAAATCTGATATTTTTTTGCTTACATCTTCGCCCTTTTCTAGTGCACCTCTAATATCTGATATTTCTTTACTAAACTTCTCATTTTCTTCTGTAAAAGAATAAAGAGGATGCCCCTTTGTTTCTCTGAGTGCTTTTGCAAGCTCATGTTTTCTGACATACGCATCCGGCATAATTTTCATTTCGGATCTTTCTTCTTTTTTTAAAGATTCTTCGACTGCCTTTTCAGCATTTGCTATTTTTTCTTCTTTAGTTAAGCCATGAAACAATGCACTATGCACATCACACAGTTTCTGCACCTCTGTAATAGGTGTTCCCTCTTTTATAAGTTCCTGCTCTGCCTTCATGATTTCAGAAGCTTCTACATCAGAAAAATTTTGAACAAAATCTTTTTTAACACTTTCTAAATCTTCTCCATTTCCAAGTCTCTTTAAATAATCCTTCAGCAATTCTGTATTGCTAGTCTCTTTGACTTGAAATTCTTTGCTTCTCATAGAAGAAATATCTGGCATATTACCAGTAATTTCATCCACCGACCAGTTTAAATTCATTTTTTTATTCATAATATTTTACCACCTTTCACCTATTTTGTTTGGTTCCCTCATGATTATTTATTTAATAACTTTTTTATATCCTCTTCAGGTGTACCAATTGGAGAAAGCCCATAATTCTCTACCAGGAAATTCAGCACATTTGGCGAAATGAATGCTGGTAATGTTGGTCCTATGTGAATGTTCTTTATTCCAAGATAAAGAAGCGTAAGTAAAATACATACAGCCTTCTGCTCGTACCATGAAAGTACCATCGATAGCGGAAGTTCATTCACATCACATTCAAATGCTTCTGCTAAAGCGATTGCGACCTTGATTGCACTATAAGCATCATTACACTGTCCCATATCCATGATTCTTGGAAGTCCTCCGATTGTTCCTAAATCTAAATCATTGAATCTGTATTTTCCACATGCAAGCGTCAAAATAATGCTATCTGCAGGAGACTGTTTTACAAACTCTGTGTAGTAATTTCTTCCTACTCTGGCTCCATCACATCCACCAACCAAGAAGAAATGTTTAATATCTCCATTCTTTACCGCTTCAATCACCTGATCTGCTACAGATAATACAGTTCCATGTGAGAAACCAGTTGTTACCTGTATTCCACCATTAATTCCAGTCATATGCTGGTCTTTGGTATATCCACCTAAGGCGAGTGCCTTTTCAATAACTGGTGTAAAATCCTTTTCTTCTCCTATGTGTACAATTTCTGGATAAGATACAACTTCTGTTGTAAATACTCTGTCTGCATAGCTTGGTTTTACAGGCATAAGACAGTTCGTTGTATACAGAATTGCTCCAGGAATATTATCAAACTCTTTCTGCTGATTCTGCCATGCTGTACCAAAGTTTCCCTTTAGATGAGAGTACTTCTTGAGTTCTGGATATGCATGTGCTGGAAGCATTTCACCATGTGTATAGATATTGATTCCCTTATCTTTTGTCTGCTCTAATAAAAGTTGTAAATCTTTTAAATCATGACCTGTAATAATAATAAATGGTCCTTTTTCAATTGTAAGAGGTACCGTTGTTGGTACAGGAGTTCCATAAGTTGTAGTATTTGCTTGATCTAAAAGCTCCATACATCTTAAATTAACTTTTCCAACCTCTAATACGATAGGAAGTAGTTTATCCATTCCCCAATCTTTCATTCCGATTGCAAAAAGTGCCTTATAGAAGAATTTGCTGATTGTTTCATCGGTATATCCAAGCACACTTGCATGATATGCATATGCATATGCAGCCATTCCACGAATTCCAAAAAGTATTAAGGATTTTAATGAACGAATATCTTCATCAGTAGTCCAGAGAGTACTCATATCAAAATCATTGTTTCTTCCACATGAGTCAGAGCATGTAAAGCAATTTGGTACTAATTTCTTTTTTGTATCTTCTATCTTATCAATTAAAAGCTTTAATGTTTCATCATTAAAGTTTACATTTGTAATAGTTGTAAATAATCCCTCAAGAACTAATTGATTCATCTCTTCAGTTACAAGCTGCTCATTACCCTCAGTTGCACGAGCAAGTCCAATTAATGCTCCTGTAAGCTCATCCTGTAATCTTGCAGTATTGGCAGACTTTCCGCATACTCCTGTATTTCCGGTACATCCTGTGCATCCTGCTGTCTGTTCACATTGATAACAAAACATCTTATTTTCCATGTTCTTCTCCTTTTCTATTGCTTTATTCATCATCTTTTGTTGCTTAATGGAACTATATCAAACTTACATTAATCATTATGTTGTCTAGGCAACATTTTCGTATTATTTTCAACTTTTGTGATATACTAAGGAAAAGATAAAAAGAAGGATGAAAAATCTCATGGAAAAATATATTAACATTTTAAAGAATACACCTTTGTTTCAAGGAATTTCAGAAGCAGAAATTCTTCCAATGCTTAAATGTCTATCTGTCAGCATTAAAAATTATTCAAAAGGCGAATATCTGTTAAGAAGTGGAGATAAGGTACAAACTATCGGCATGATTCTATCTGGTCAGGCTCTCATAATAAATGATGATGTTTGGGGAAATCGCAATATTATTACAGAGCTATCATCAGGAATGCTCTATGGCGAAAGCTATGCCTGCATCAGTAGTGTTCCTGCTCAAATCAGTGTTATTGCTAATGAAAATCTCACCGTCATGCTTTTCAATATAAATCATATTGTTACAACCTGTTCTTCATCTTGTAGTTTCCATACAAGATTGATTCATAACCTTTTAGAGATAATAGCACGAAAAAATGTAAGATTGATGAACAAAATAGATCATGTTTCTAAGAAAAATTTACGTGACAAGATACTTAATTACTTGTCTAGCGAATCTATGCACGCTGGCTCTAACACATTTACAATCCCTTACGATAGACAAGGGCTGGCAGATTATCTGAATGCAGACCGAAGTGCTCTATCTAGTGAATTGAGTAAATTACAAAAAGAAGGTGTACTCTCTTACAAGAAAAACACCTTCTCTTTGAGGGTATAAAACCCTTCTGGGAAAGGGAATGGATGTGGATTGGTCAAAAACAAATCAGGGGCGCAAATACTATAATAGACAGTCGGCTGTGGATTTTGCGGCGGCGGGGATTTCGCATGTAAGAATCCGTATTGCGGACAAAGTGGACCAAGAACTGTTGGAGGGACTTGACCGGCAGATTCGGGACTGCCTTGATAATGGGATTATTCCCATTATAGCTTATCAGGCGGATGCATTCAAAAATGACCCAAGTGATAAAAATATAGAAAATGTTGTTACGTGGTGGTCGGAAGTGGCCGAACACTATCAGGATAAATCTCTGATACCATCTCCAGCCACAATAAAATGAAGAGCAGCCAATATTATACCGATAACTATCAATATAATTCCATACACAGAATACACTCTGTTCCATTTTCTCTTTTACGGGAATTATCTGTTACATCAACATTCATCGGACATACTCGCTTGCACTTTCCACAGGAAACACATCTTTCCTTATCACACTTCACACGAAGTAGGCTAAAATAACTCATAGGCTTTAAGAATACGGTAATTGGGCAGATATATTTACAGAATGCCCTATTATCCCGAAACGCAAATGCCAAAATGATTCCAATGGCATAATACAGGATATTGCCAACAAGAAATGCCCAGAACATAATTTGCTCGATATTCTCCACGTGGCATAAAAACAGTGCTCCCACAAAAACAAGTGATGCGGTAAAGGTGATATATCGAATAAAACTGATTCTTCTGGCATGTCTATAGTTTAACTGAAAAAGTAACAGCCCTAACGCTATTGCCGAGCCTATATAACTGAAATTCAGAAGATAAAACAGATTATCCTTGGTCAACCATAATGTAACTGCAACAATTTCAAATACAAGCCACATTCCAAGTGGAATCAGTCATTTTTTCTTTGTATTCAATTTCTGTTTCCTCCGTAACTTTATACTTCAAAAATTTTTCTTCCCCTTATTGCTCCTGTTCTATCCTTCGCAATTATCTTATCCAGTAATCAACCATGTTTTTATTTTACAGTTTTTCTTTCAAATATATATTCTCTATCCGATGATATATCATCTCTGAACACATATCCAAGATGGTCAAATTCCTTAATGTCATCTGGATTTTCAATATGATTTTCTGCCATATATCGTACCATTTCACCACGAGCCATCTTGGCATATGTGCCTTTTGTGATAAGCCTGCCACCAGACTGCTCACAAAATGAAATAGTTATATACCTGTCATCAGGTGTCAGATATTTTTCAATACATTTAGAGTATTCTTTTGAAGCCAGATTAATAATAATCCTGCTGTCATCTATAACTTCCCAATACAAATTATCTCCCCAGAAATCATACAGATTCGTGGAATCACCTATCGCTGCCTTTGCCTGCATTTCAAGCCTATATGGTGTGATACCATCCATAGGTTTTAATACTCCATAAAATGCTGATAATATCCTCAGGTGTTCCTGCACATAATCAAAATGCCCATCTTCAAATACAGCTGGTGCCATATATTGATAAGCAATCCCTTCATATGCCAATACTGCCGGAGTAAGCTGCTTTTGAAAATTCATTGTCTTAATCCGTTCAATATTCTCTGTCGTAATTTTATCATTGCATTTCCACAATTTCTTTAATTCTTCTTCCGTTCTTCCCTGCATCCACCCAAGAATTTCTTCTGTTTTCTCTAAAAATACCGGACTACTCATGGTATCTATGCTGTCAGTATCCACTTTCATCTTCTTTGCAGGTGATAATATTATCTTCATCAGCTTAATTCCTGTAACATTTTTTCCGGATCATCTGCAGCTTTTACTTTGTCATTTGCCTTTATTATGATACCATTCTCATCAATAAGATATGTTGTTCTGACAACTCCCATTGACACTTTTCCATAATTCTTCTTTTCTTTCCATACATCATAAGCCTCAATCACTTTGCGCTCAGTGTCAGATAAAAGTGTAAATGCAAGTCCATATTTTTCCTCAAACTTCTTGTGGGATGCAACAGAATCCTTGCTCACCCCGAGTACAACAGCTCCCTTTTCGCAAATCTGCGGATATCTTTCTGAGAAACCACAAGCCTGCTTTGTACATCCAGACGTATTATCCTTTGGATAAAAATACAGAATTACCTTCTTTCCAAGATATTCGCTTAATTTATGCAATTCTCCATTCTGATCTGGTAATTCAAAATCCGGTGCCTTTGTTCCTACTTCTAACATAACGTTTCCTCCAATCTACACATAAGCTGGTATATTATCTACTCTTACTACAGCTCTAATGTTTCAATTATATTCTTTAATGCGTCTGCTGATTCTTTTAGCTTCAATGCTTCTTCTCCACTAAGATTAATCGGTATATCAGATTCAATTCCGTCTGCACCAACAATAACAGGCATACTTAATACAACATCATCAATCTCATATACTCCATGTATCATGTGCGATACAGGAAGTATTGATTTTTCGTCACGCATAATTACTTCACAGATACGTTTTACTGACATTGCAATTCCATAATATGTCGCATGCTTCTTATTGATAATCTCATAGGCACTGTTTTTGACAGCATCTGCGATTTCCTTCGTGTTTTCCTTATGGTTATAATGTCCTCTCATCTCACACATGTCACTAAGCGGAACACCGGATACATTGGCAGATGACCATGCCACAACTTCACTGTCTCCATGCTCTCCTACTATAAATGCATGCACACTTCGGCTGTCCACTGATAAATGCTGTCCAAGCTTGCTTCTAAGTCTTGCACTGTCAAGAACTGTTCCTGAGCCGATAACTCTTTCCTCCGGAAGTCCTGACAGTTTGATTGCAACCTGTGTCAGAATATCCACAGGATTTGCTACAACCAGAAGGATTCCTCCAAAATCTCTTTTGGTAATTTCCGGAATAATGGACTTAAATATTGCCACATTCTTATTTACCAGATCAAGTCTTGTTTCTCCTGGCTTTTGTCCTGCACCTGCTGATATAATTACAATTGCAGCATCTGCCACATCATCATAATCACCAGCATATATTTTCATAGGGCTGGCAAATGGTATTCCATGACTGATATCCATAGCCTCTCCCTCTGCCTTATTCTTATCCGCATCTATCAAGGCAATTTCAGTGAATAATCCACTCTGCATAAGCGCAAATACAGATGCTGAGCCTACGAATCCGCAGCCTATCATAACTGCCTTTTTTGAATTTGATTTTTTCTTATTCATGCAATCATCCCTTCCTTTTGTTATTCTACAATTCTTTCAAATATGTATTCATTACCTGACGAAATTTCGTCTCTGAATACATAACCAAAACAGCAGGTGTAAGTAGTTTATACAGATTCATAGAATTAATTCTCACTATGTTCTGTGCGGGTGATACTATAATCTTCATCAATAATGAAATATCTTTTTTAAGTTAAAGATTATTGATTGCCCCAGCCAGTTATTTTGTCTGACTGGGGCATACTTTATTAAAATATAATTGCATAACAAACAGTTCTATAATCTTTCAGGATTATCATATATATTTATATATTCAGCTACAGATCTGTCAAATGTCTTGATATGACCAAACAGCCAGTCAATAACATTGATTTTTACCTGCTCCATAAACTTTTCATCTGGTCCCTCATTTTCATCCAGATAATCATAGAGTTCCTTAACAGTATGCCTGAACTCCTCATGCTTCTTTATATGTTCCTCCAAGCCTGGGTAATCAACGTCTTTCTGCAGTTTTTCTTCTTCTTTGAAATGAAATTCTGTATATTCATCAAGATAATCAAGCATTTTAATTGCCTTTACTCTTGCATCTTCTGATTCACATGCACTCACAAACTGCTGAATACGATCAATCAGCTCCTTATGCTGCTCGTCTATTGTCTTATTGCCTGTTATTAAATTATCATCAAATGTAATTACTGTCATAAAAACCTCCTTACAATCCACCTCATATATGTTAAAATAAATGTTACTATAATAGAAAGCTGGTACTTATATGCAAATCAAAGACCTGTCTATTTTCCATAATCTGGATGACGCTGAATTTAAGAAAAGTCTCGTTTGTACTCAGTCCGTCATTCATGAATATAAGAAAAACGATTATATATTCTTTCAGGGTGATGTTCCCAATAAGCTCTACCTCATTCTCAATGGTGAAGTAGAACTTGGCTCCATCAATGTTAATGGTAAAGTTCTTCGTATTACCAACATTTCCGAAGGGGAAGATTTTGGCGAAGTTGAACTTTTTCTTAATAAAGACCGCTATAGCGGATATGCAAAAGCAAAAACTGATGTAAAGCTTCTTGAGATTGCAAAGGACTTCTTTGGTGGCAGGTGTGAAAAAAACTGCTCTCATCACAGCAAAGTAGTTTTTAATATGCTGGAACTCTTTGCCAAAAGAACTGATGAAAATAACCAACAGCTTGAAGTCCTTACCAGCGGTAATCTCAAACAGCGCATTGCCACATACCTATTAGAGCATGCAGATAACAACAATCTTGTATCATTATCCATGAATAGAGAAGAACTGGCTCTGTATCTGAATACAACCAGACCTTCCCTTTCAAGGACGCTTTTATCACTTCAGGAGGACGGATTTATTCATCTGTCTTCAAGGAAATCAATCAAAATTCTTGATGCTGAGGCTTTACTCTATATCGAATAAACCAGTCTTCTTATTCGCTTAGTTCTTCAAAAACATCTTTACCCAATCCACAGATTGGACATACCCAATCATCTGGAATATCTTCAAATGGTGTTCCAGGTGCAATTCCTCCATCTGGATCTCCTACCTCTGGATCGTACACATAACCACATGGTCCACATACATATTTCTTCATAATAAAAATCTCCTTTCAGATTCTGTTTTATTTATCTTATGTATGTATTATAGTATTTAGGCAAACCATATTCCGTAACATATGTTACCAAATTGCATAAATATTCTAATTTTTTTCTACTTCTTCACTTTTCTTACTGCACCTTTGACCGAAATATACATGCTAATGCACCCACTGCCCAATATTTATGAGTTTTCACGATTTCACCTCCAAATTCATTCTTATCTCTTATATCTGTGACGCATGATATACTTCGTGCTGTCCTTGGCAAACTCAGTATTTAATTGGTCTTGTATGTTTTGTAAATCCATATATATGCTCCTAATCCAATTTGTGCAGACGGTCTGCATAAATTCATTTTATTTAATCTAGTGATTACGAATGTCCGATAGGTGGTCACTAATCGGACACTTATCGGATACTATTGGTCATTTACTGGTCACTACTGGTCACTTATCATATATTAGTGACCACCTACTGGTCACTTTTAAATAAAAATGACCAGCACTGACCACTATCTCTATTCCAATATTGTATAAATGGTATTTGTATTCTCTCCAACTTTTTCAATCTTGCCGGATTTTATTAATTTTTCTAATAAATTTCTTGCACCTGTTCTAGACTTGTAATTGCACAAATCCATAACCTTCTGCGTTGAAATATTTCCATTCTGTCTGATATACTCTAATATTCTTTCTTCTTTCGACATTGACTTTAGTTCCGCTTGGTCTGTATTTTCATTTCTAATATCTACCGCACCCGGAATATAAACAACCTATCCAACTTCCAGTTTTAATGTCACTCTATCTGAACGCTCTGAAAAATCAAACTTCGGTTCTTTCCAGTTACCTGCCATACTTACCAGTCCTCATCAAGCTCTTCCATCGCATCATCTACACCATCAGCATAGTCCTTATCTTTCTGATATCTGTCCCAGTCATAATCTCCATCATCATAGATAGAATCATATCCGCTATCATAAGAAGCATATGGATTGCTCTTATTGCTAGAAGAATGACTCTTTGTCGAATAACTGCTGCCAGATGCTTGTTTGTTGTCACATTCTGCTTTAATACACTTTGGTTCACTTGCTTCACCGATTGCACCAATGATGTAAAGCGACAAAAAAGGACGCAGGATTTTCTCCCACATCCTCACATCTATCTGGCTTTATCTGTCTTTCTCTTTATGTTATGACTTTACTTTATCTGTGTAATTCCAGAATAATATATGTTTTATAATTATATTCACCCAGCTTTTTTCCTATATAGATATCTCTTTTCAAACTCGTTAACATCAATAGCTTTAGAAAAATAATACCCCTGAAATACATCACATCCCAGCTTTGTCAGATTATCAACCTGCTCTTCTGTTTCAACCCCCTCTGTAATAATCAAAAGATTAAGCTCCTTTGCCATTTTTATCACAGAAGCAAGTATTATGCGGCTTTTCTTAACATTCTTAGTCTCTTTTATAAAGCCCATATCAACCTTTAATACATCAACATTAATATCCTTTAATGTATTAAGCGATGAATAACCGCTTCCAAAATCATCCATTTCAAGTGTGAATCCTGCTTTTCTTAGTTCTTCCAGCTCTCCCATCAGATTAGGTACATCTGACATAATCGTAGTTTCTGTGATTTCAATTTTTAGATTAGATGGTTCTATATCATATTTCTTTATAAGACCTGCAAATGTGTTAAATATATCAATATAATAAAAATCCTTAGGAGATATATTTACCGATATGCTCATATTGATACCAGCTTTCTTCCACTCTCCTAACTTAGCCGCTGCCTGCTCCCAGATATATCTGTCAAGTCTGCTTATGAGCCCAGACTTCTCATATACAGGTATAAAGTCTATTGGTGAAATAATCGTTCCATCTGGCTTTATTCTTCTTACTAAAGCTTCTGCACCTGTAAGCCTCCTTGTTTTTGCAGAAATCTGTGGCTGAAGATACATCTTGAACTCACCGGCTTTTATAGCATCATCAAATTCATCAACTATTGTCTTATATTTAATAGCAGCTTCAAGCATTGTGTCATCATAATAAGCAATAAAGCTATGTGTATCATCCTTAATCGAGGCTACTGCAAATGAAGCCTTGTCACACATAAATGATAATGATTCATTCATATTATCAGTCCTGTATATCCCAAAACAGACTCTGACATTATATACTGAATCAGAAAGCACATTCTGTAATGTCTCCCTGCATTCATAAAGATATTCTTCATTAAATGTAGCTTCATCTGCAATCACTACGAAATGATCTTCACCAACTCTTCCGTATAAATATCCATCTACCGCATGTTTTTTTATTATATCTGCCTGCTTAAGCAATATTTCATTACCTTTTTCTATTCCAAATATTTCATTAATAAGCTTGAATTCTGCTATATCTGAATAAATGATAAGTCTGTTCTTTTTCTTATCTGGCAGTTCTTTCATTTTCTGCATAAGATGCTCGGGATTGCATAATCCAGTAAGCTTATCATGTCCGGCCTCATGTCTTTTATCCTTGTCTATTTTTATAATCATATACTGAAACACTATTACTGCTAATAATAATGCTACTACAATTCCTGTTATCATACGTTTAACCTTCTGCCATCCAATCTTTTTCCCTTCATTAACCGCTTGTTTTCGTACATGCGGCTGTCTGCACGCTTAGTAAGCTCTTCCATAAGATAATAATGCTCTCTTGTGCTTATTTCATATCCCTTGGCATATGAAATCTTAATATTGTTTTTTTCATTGTAAACATTTATTTTTCTTTCAAGACTATCCAGAATCTGGTGTATCTCTACTGCATTTGTCTTCTCCAGAATAACGCAGAATTCATCACCACCTATACGGTACGCACTAATACGTTCATTCTGCACGCCTGCAAGTATAGCTGAAAAGCTCTCAATATATCTGTCCCCCATCTCGTGTCCAAGAGTATCATTAACTCTTTTCAGATTATTAAGATCAAACATTATAACTCCCACTAAAAATGTATCATCTGCATTATTAAGTCTGATTATATGATTCTGGTATGCCAGCTTGTTATTAATCCCTGTTACATCTGTATAAGCCATACTGTCAACATCTGCGTTTATCCTTGAACTGACAAAGAATACAGCAAGTATGATTATATCAAGAATCAGTGCTGTACACGAAAGAATCCTCGGAAGCATTTCGTTATGTTTTAGCACATAAACAGTAAGATATATCTGTATAGCTATCAATATAGTCATCATGACACTCATTCCAAGGAGTAAGCTTTTAATATATTTCCTATTAGACATAATTCTCTCCTTTACATCAGGCAACTATAATACGCTTAACATACTCCTTAGCAAGCCCTATTTTAATATCCTTAATAACTACTACATAATTTCCATTGATTTCAGATAGTACACTTATCTTACTACCCACAACAAATCCAAGACTTTGAAGCCTGTGTACCATATCTTTATTTCCAACAATTCTCTGAATTATATATATTTTGTTTTTATCTGCAAGATTTAGTGGCATAATCAAAAATCTCCTGTTTAATGTGTCAATAGGTTAGCATCTGCTAACTTAGCAGATAGAATTATATCATCCTCTTTTTATCTGTCAATAAAAACACCATACCTTTTTCCTATGTTTTTATTAAAATACACCCGTTTGATTCACTTATCCTGTTGATGAAATATCTTTGTAAAGTAAGAGCGTGATAACAGATAACTCTGCAACTAATGCAAATAACATGCTATATTATTAGTTTAAAAAAAGAGATATCATATCAAAATGATATGATACCCCTTATTTTCATTACATTATTTAATTATTATCAGATTAGTTATTACCACGATTATCAATCTTGGCAATATCAACTATAGATAATTCCTGATTATTGAATGCATGCTCAAGGCTTGATATAAGTGCATGGGCTGTATCAAGACTTGTAAGGCAGTGAACTCCTGTCTCGATAGCATATCTTCTGATAAGGAATCCATCCTTGGCTCTCTCAATTCCATTCTCTGGTGTATCAATTACAAGGTCAATCTTATGCTCTAAGATAAGGTCAAGAAGTGTAGGTGCTTCCTGTCCAATCTTATTAACCTGAATTGCATGTACTCCATTTTCCTTGAGAACCTTTGCAGTTCCTCTTGAAGCATATATCTTATAACCTAATGCTTCGAATCTTTGTGCAATATCAATACCATCCTGCTTATCCTTATCTGCAAGAGTCATGATAATCTGCTTATGCTTTGGAAGTCTGATTCCAGCTCCCTCGAACGCCTTATAAAGTGCCTCATCAAAGCTCTTAGATATACCAAGACACTCACCTGTAGACTTCATCTCTGGTCCAAGGCTGATATCAGCTCCTCTGATCTTCTCAAATGAGAATACAGGCATCTTAATTGCATAGTAATCTGCTGCCTTCTGAAGACCTGGCTCATATCCTAATTCCTTAATTGTCTTACCGATAATAACCTGTGTTGCAAGCTTAACAATAGGAATACCTGTAACCTTACTGATATATGGTACTGTACGGCTTGAACGAGGGTTAACCTCAATTACATATACCTGGTCATTATATACGATAAACTGAATGTTAATCATACCCTTTACATGAAGTGCTCTTGCAAGTCTTCCTGTATAATCTTCAATCATATCTACAATCTTAGGTGATATAGACTTAGCTGGATATACTGAAATACTGTCTCCTGAATGGATACCGGCTCTCTCAATATGCTCCATGATACCAGGAATAAGAATATCCTGACCATCGCATACAGCATCAACTTCGATTTCCTTACCCATAAGGTACTTATCAACAAGGATTGGGTGATCCTGCTTAATTCTGTTGATGATATTCATGAATTCAACTACATCTTCATCAGATACAGCAATCTGCATACCCTGTCCACCAAGTACATATGAAGGTCTTACAAGTACAGGATATCCAAGCTCATTGGCTGCCTTAAGAGCTTCATCAACTGTGAATACAGTCTGTCCCTTAGCTCTTGGAATCTGTGTCTGCTCAAGAATCTCATCGAAAAGTTCTCTATCCTCAGCAGCATCAACATCTTCTGCCTTAGTTCCAAGAATAGGAACCCCCATCTTCATAAGTGCTTCTGTAAGCTTGATAGCTGTCTGTCCACCAAACTGTACAACTGCACCATCCGGTTTCTCAAAATCTACGATTGATTCAACATCTTCTGCTGTAAGTGGCTCAAAGTAAAGCTTATCAGCAATATCAAAGTCAGTAGAAACTGTCTCTGGGTTATTATTTATAATAATTGTCTCAAAGCCCTCTTTCTTGAATGCCCATGTACAATGAACTGAACAGAAGTCGAACTCGATACCCTGTCCGATTCTGATTGGACCAGAACCAAGTACAAGAACCTTCTTCTTATCCTTAGTCTCTACAGCTTCATTCTCACTGCCATATACTGAATAATAGTATGGTGTTGTAGCTGCAAATTCTGCTGCACATGTATCAACCATCTTAAATGCAGCATGAATATTATACTTGTCTCTTAATTCCTTGATTTCTCTTTCTGTGTGACCTGTTAAATCGCCGATAACATTGTCAGGGAATTCAATTCTCTTAGCTTCTCTTAAAAGGCTCTCTGTAAGAGGTCCTCTCTTAAGAGCATTCTCCATATCAACAATAATCTGGAGCTTATCAATAAACCATAAGTCTATCTTAGTAATATCATGCATCTTGGCTGCAGAAATGTGTCTTCTTAAACCTTCAGCTATCTTCCAGATTCTTCTGTCATCTACAATTGCAAGTTCTTCAAAAAGCTCTTCATCTGTAAGTCCTGTAAAGTCATATGACATAAGACTGTCAACATGCTGTTCAAGAGAACGTATAGCCTTCATAAGACCACCCTCGAAGTTATCAGAAATACTCATAACCTCACCTGTAGCCTTCATCTGTGTTGTAAGGGTTCTCTTAGCTGAGATGAATTTATCAAATGGAAGTCTTGGAATCTTAACTACGCAGTAATCAAGTGCTGGCTCGAAGCTTGCATATGTCTTTCCTGTAACCGCATTCTTAATCTCATCAAGTGTGTAACCAAGTGCAATCTTAGCTGCAACCTTAGCAATAGGATAACCTGTTGCCTTAGAAGCTAATGCTGATGAACGGCTTACACGAGGGTTAACCTCGATTACACAGTACTCAAAGCTGTCTGGATGAAGTGCATACTGTACATTACATCCACCTGTAATGCCTAATTCATCAATAATTCTTAATGCAGATGTTCTTAACATCTGGTATTCCTTATCAGAAAGTGTCTGTGAAGGAGCTACTACAATACTGTCACCTGTATGAACACCAACTGGGTCGATATTCTCCATGTTACAGATAGTAATACATGTTCCGTTGCTGTCACGCATTACTTCGTATTCAATTTCTTTCCAGCCGGCGATACAACGCTCAACTAAAACTTCGCCAACTCTTGAAAGTCTTAATCCATTCTCAAGAATTTCTCTTAATTCCTGCACATTGTTAGCGATACCACCGCCGCTTCCACCAAGTGTGTAAGCTGGACGCAGAACTACCGGATAACCAATCTTAGCGGCAAATGCTTCGCCATCCTCAACGTTGTTAACAACAAGTGATGGTGCACATGGCTCACCAATCTTTTCCATAGTTTCCTTGAACATAAGGCGGTCTTCTGCCTTCTTGATTGTAAGTGCAGTTGTACCAATAAGCTTTACATTATGCTCCTCAAGGAAGCCTGTCTCTGCAATTTCCATTGCAAGGTTAAGTCCAGCCTGTCCACCAAGTGTAGGTAAGATGCTGTCTGGCTTTTCCTTTAAGATAATCTGCTTTAATGCTTCAACTGTAAGAGGCTCAATATATACCTCATCAGCAATATCTTTATCTGTCATGATAGTAGCAGGGTTAGAGTTAACCAGTACTACCTCAATTCCTTCCTCTTTAAGAGAACGGCATGCCTGTGTTCCGGCATAGTCAAATTCTGCTGCCTGACCAATAACGATTGGACCAGAACCTATAACTAATACTTTCTTAATACTCTCAATCTTTGGCATGTTCTTAGTCCTCCTTCTTCATCATATCCATAAATCTGTCAAACAGGTACGCTGTATCCTGTGGACCTGCGCAGGCTTCTGGATGGAACTGTACTGTGAATATATTCTTACCAACATATTCAAGTCCCTCATTAGTCTTATCATTAACATTCTCAAATGCAGGTACTGCAACCTTACTGTCTAATGTGCTTTCATCTACAACATAACCATGGTTCTGTGATGATATATAACATTTGCCAGTCTTTAAATCCTTAACAGGATGGTTAGCACCTCTGTGTCCGTACTTAAGTCTGTGAGTATCAGCTCCTGTAGCAAGTGCCATAAGCTGATGTCCGAGACAAATTGCAAAAATAGGAATATCAGTATTGTATAACTTCTTGATCTCTTCGATAATAGATACGCATGTTTCCGGATCTCCAGGCCCGTTAGACAACATAATGCCGTCCGGATTAGCAGCAATGATCTCTTCTGCTTTTGTTCCTGCCGGATAAACTGTAACTTCACAGCCGCGTTCATTTAAAGACTTGGCAATGTTTTCTCTTACTTCCAGTACTCCAGCATTGCTTGTATATCCATGAATATCCACTGGATCTGCTGTTTTTAACAGGCGAAGTGCTGTCTCATCAATTTCTTTTGGTGCTGGAACACTTGGATTCCCGATACTGAAATCAAATACATTTTCTGCTCCGACTTCTTTTGCTCTCTTCATTCCATATTCGAAAATATCACGGATAATAGAATGCTGTTTCGATAATTCTACTACTTCTTTTGATAACATGATCTGTCTCTTCCTTTCTTTGCCATTAGTTTTATTTTACAAAAAAATGCAGAAAATTACAACAATCCTCGCTGATTGCTGTAATTTTCACGTAATATCATTTGACGATCATTTTATTCATCTAATGCATCTCTTAAGCTCTTTGTAAACTCATAAACCTTTTCAGAACTTTCTTTACCATATTGACTGATCAATTTGACGATCGCACTTCCGACAATGACACCATCACAGTATGTACTCATTTTCTTTGCCTGTTCTGGTCCTGAAATACCAAATCCCACTGCACAAGGAATTGTTGCATTCTTCTTGATCACACCGAAGAATTCATCAAAATCTGTTGTAAATTCTCTTCTTGTTCCTGTAACTCCGATGGAGGATACACAGTATAAGAATCCTTCTGCTTCTTTTGCGATCATTGCGATACGGTCATGAGATGTCGGTGTTACAAGACTGATATTGTCAACTCCGTAAGCTGTTGCCACTCCCTGAATCTCGTCTTTTTCTTCGTATGGCATATCAGGCACGATGACGCCCTGAATCCCACATTCATTACAAAGGTCAAAGAATCTTTCGGTTCCAAAACGATAGATCGTATTGAGATACATCATCATGACAAATGGTGTTTCTTTGATCTCTTCTCTTAATTCTTTTACCATCTGAAAGATTCCCTTTAGTGTTGTACCACC
>ENA-ORNT01000645-ORNT01000645.1-human-gut-metagenome-genome-assembly--contig:-NODE-645-length-25079-cov-5.697890_pt1 | contig 25079 bp, 17 predicted proteins | sample MGYA00242120_ERZ509032 | MGnify/ENA primary metagenome ERZ509032 (study PRJEB26280, sample SAMEA2338729) | human gut metagenome | biome: human gut; feature: human-associated habitat; material: faeces...
ATCCTTTTCGGGATCCTGCAATGCTGAAAGTCTGGCAAGGAAATCCGCCGCAGAGTAACTGGAAGTCCGGCATGGTGCTAGGGTCGGCTTTTCGGGCATCTTCAATGAACCACTCTCCCTTCGTGTCAAACAGGGCATTATAGCTACGGTTGGCGTATTTGTCGATTTCGCAGTGCCCTACGCATGTAAAGCCCCCGGCACGGGTCAGTCCCTCACGAAAACCGCCGATGCCGGAGAACATATCTACGAACTTGATCAAGGGCACAACTCCCTATGGGGATGTTTGCCGGATCTGCGAAGGTGCTTAATAGGCGCCCCTCATCAAAAACAAAAGCAGCCCGTCACAGGCTGCACCAAACAAGATTTTTTACCGTTCACTATGTACAAACCTCCTTTTTGCCTTCTGCTTCTCTACCTATTATTAAAACATTGGAATCACCCCCTACAGTGAATTCAGGAAATCGAGCGCAGAGTCTGGTATAGCATTCGCTGGCGGTGGGCTTGGAACAGCGTTGGTTATATTGACTGCCTGCAATTCCTCCCGCACAACCTTGCGGATGCTTTTCTCCAGCCTCTCTGTCTGCTCCGTTGCAAGAATGGCTTGCACCAGAAGCTCCTTGCGGCGAGCTGACGGCATCTGCTGCAGCAACACCCATGCACGGCGGTGCTGCGGGTCGCTAAGGTTCGGACGGAAAACGTACTGCGGGCGTTTCATGCCTCGCTTTTACGGCGCGACACGGCGGTCAACGTGCGTTCGAACCCGACGGCGTTCACCTTGTCGTCCAGCAGAAAGATTGTCTTACAAAGCCCGTCTTTGGGGCTGAGGTGGCGGCTCACCACCGATGCGCCGCCGCCTAATAGCACGGCGGGGATGGCGTGCAGGTCAAAGCCGGCTTCCATAGTGGCAGAGAGCAGATGCTCTGTGTACTTGCGCCCCTGTCGGTTCACAATGTCGCGCACCGTATCGCTGACCGTGCAGGGCTGACCTGCCAGCATATTTTCGATTTGGGCATCTGTCAGGGACAGCCCGGTTTCGCGCCGCACCTGTTCCCGAATGTCATCCACGCAGCGAATCATGCCGAGTTCCAAGCTGTGCGCAGTGTCAGCCGCAGGGATGGCGTTGTCGATGCGCATGAGGTCCACCGTCCAGCCGCCAAGATCCATGAGGAGCATGGAGGGTTCGTCCTGCAACAAACCAGTTTCGGTCATAAGGGCGGCGTAGCCTTGAGGGAAGACAGCAACTTCCTCGATGGTGATTCTGTACTCCACGCCCTCGAATTTGAAATTCACGGACTGGTTGCTCCGCAGCAGATAATCTTTGAACTTGGGTTTGTCACGTCCGAAACTGGTCAGCGGGAGACCCGCCGCAATGCGCACTGAGCATTCGGGCGGCAAGCCGCGCTGCTGAATCTCCTTTGCGATAGCTGCCAGTGTCAGCAGGTAGTAGTTGTCGTTCGCAGTCTTATCCCGTTGGATAGGTTGCCGCCCGGAGCCACAAACAAAAAAGCACCCGCCAAACTCTAAGAGTCCTTGGCGGGTGTAGGGTTCGTGTTCTCCGTAACTTGTCAGCCCAGCCGGAAATGAACAGTGGGCTGTTTTGATGGCGTAGTAGCCGTGGTCGATACCGATAATGATGCTCATGGGAAATACCTTCTTTCTTTTTAAAATTGTTCGGGAATGTATAATAAACGGTGGGGGAGACCTTATCTCCCTCGCCGGAATTTTCTTCGAGAATGGTAGCGTTTTATCCGCCCCCACTGGTGTTCCACTCTCAAAATCACCCTACCAGCGGCGAAATTTTACGCTGTAATAAAAAAGCGCCCGCATAGGTGAGCGCTTAGAATTAAATCGGCTGTATACTTTCATTGGTCGAAAAAACATCATTGCGCAAGAACATCGTACAGTTCAATTTCGTAGATGGCTCGATACAGCTTGTCGGGGTAAAATTGCAGATAGGGGTCTCTCTTGTCAAATATTTTCCGTCAGTCTACATTGAGTTGTCGAATTTACTTTGATATAGTTTTCTACTATTAAAAGCGTGACAAATTCTCACGCTTTTAATAGTAATCGGTGGATAAATATAGGGTGCCCCGACTCTCTATTTCACGATAATGCTTCTTTCAAAATTTCATGTTGTTATTTCGCATAAAAACGTTTATACTTAGTGTATGCCAGTATAGCAATGAAAGTTGGGGTTATTGTGGACAAGACATTCATGACAGAACTTCGCATCAACCATGTTCGCCATTTAAAGGATATTACGATACCTCTTTCTAACAGCCAGCCTAAGCATTTAGTTTTGACCGGTAAAAACGGCAGCGGAAAAACGAGCGTTTTGAAAAGTGTTGTTGACTTTCTGACTTATGTGGTTTCTAGGAATTTCTACTCACAAGCAGCTTGTTTAGAGAGTGTTACCTTTAACCAAAAAAGGCTCCAAGAATTAGACAACTCTGAACAAGATAAGCAAAATCGAGAAGGCATTGAAAGGGACATCGCGTTCTGGACTCGGTTCCTAGACCATTGGATTGATGGGACTGTTGCCGAATATTTATCCTATGCTGACCTGCGTGAGAAATACCTAAAGGGCGAATACATCCTCGCCTATTACGGCGACGACCGCGAAATCAAAGTCCAGATTTCCAAGAACATTGAAAAGGTTGATTTACAGGATGTCTACTCTCTCCAAGATCATCCAAGTAAACAACTTGTCAAATATCTTGTCAATCTAAAAACGACGGAAGCCTTTGCTAAAACTAACGGGAATGAAGCCCGCGCCGCCGAAATCCATGCTTGGTTTGACAGATTCCAAAATGTTCTGCGCTCCATTTATTCCGATGATACTCTTGAACTGAAATTCGACATCGAAACTTTTGCCTTTACCATTTGCCAGGCAGGGCATGACCCGTTTGATTTCAACTCTATGTCAATGGGCTATGCTGCTGTTTTTGACATCATTGGTGATTTAATCATGCGCATGGAATCCAAGCGTCGCTATGATTTAGAGGGCCTTGTGCTGATTGACGAAATCGAAACTCATCTCCATGTTGATTTGCAAAAGAAAATCGTTCCGATTTTGACACAGCTGTTCCCAAATATTCAATTTATTTTAACCACACATTCTCCGTTCGTCTTAAACTCCACCGCGAATGCAGTCGTCTATGACTTGGAAAAGAAGCTTCTGGTAAAAGATGGCTTAACCGACCTGCCTTACGAGGGCGTTGTTGAAGGGTACTTCGATACGGATTTGTTATCAGCTGAACTTCGTCAGAAGTTTACCGAGTACAAGGGAATTGTCCAAAAGGCCACATTGACGGATGAGGATTTTGCTCGTGCATCGGAATTAGAGACTTATTTGGATGAGGTTCCCGATTACTTGGCGCTTGATTTTTCGGAAGAATATAGTCGTCTCAAGTTGGAATTGATGAACCGGGAGTAATAAGTATGGTGAAAGTAAATCGTACTAAAACGGCTCCCGCATCGCTTGCGATTGAAAAGGAAAAGGGAACCGAAAATTATAGAGAACGAGATGTTGTTTTTCAGCTAAACAAGGACTTTAACGGAAAGTGCTATCTCTGTGAAATTGACAAATTGCAAAGCATCCACATTGAACATTTAAAGCCGCATCATGGTAAAGACCGTGATTTGATGTTTGATTGGAATAATCTGTTTCTTTCTTGTCCACATTGCAACAGTGTAAAGAACCAGAAAAAATATGAGGAGCACATCATCGACTGCTGTAAAGAAGACCCCGAAGCATCCATCCGGCAAGAACTTGTAGACAGTCATGTAGTCGTGACCGCAATCGAATCCACTGAGGATGCCATCCGCACAGCAGGGTTACTAACTGAGTGCTTTGAAAAAGAGAACACCGGAATCCGAATCCTTGAATGCCAAACACGGGTAAACGCTTTACAGACTACTATGACAACATTATATCGTTGTCTTGCAAATTACAAACAAAATCCCAGCCAGAGAAATTACAGAACCCTGCGTGGAATGCTGAACAGAAGCCATAAGTTTGCAGGCTTTACCCGTACATATGTGCGAAATCATATTGACGAGTATCCCAATCTTAGTGAATTGGTCGCAATCGCCTGACCTTCTGAATCTTCTTGCGCCGGGCCAAAAATAAGGGTAAACAAATGTGTTACGTTATCGCTAAAGACCGGCTATGCCCACGGCTGCATAGCATTTGAAACCGTACATGGGAAACATTTAGCTGATTTGAAATGGGCGCTGAATGAAGCCCTTGGGAATACCGGTGTAGAGATTATGACCATCAGCCGCCCCGAAGCCTATGGGGAATACGCACCCTATCACTTTGTGCAGACAGAGGAGGAGCTCGTTGCACAGGTATTAGCCTGGCGGCCATAACCTCTAATTTCTGTGTGTGACCTTTGATCCTGCTTCGCTACAAAACCCATCTACGAACCCATCTACCAATTTATCTACGGCTCTGCATTCTGGTTGAGGAACGCCGCGAAAATCACTACACATTACCTAAAATTAGTCGCTCTTATTTGTAGAATACCAACAAAATTTTACGGTAATTCACAAATTTTTACCAGCGATGCTTTCTCATAACCGGTTCAGTGGGGGTTCGAATCCCTCACGGCCCATAAAAAGAACGCAGCTATGTTATTTTTTGAGATAACACAGCTGCGATTCTTTATTTTTCGTACAATTCACGGCTCAACTGATTGCGTATCGACTCCCGGCGTTTTTTGTATTGCTGGGTGTAGATCATTAAAGTCGTGCTCGGCTGGGCGTGACCTGCTTCAGCTGCAACCGTTGCAACACCGATGTCAGGATTCGACATGAGCAGGCTGACAAAGGTATGTCGGAACATGTGCGGGTGAATGTCGCTGATTCCCGCTTTCTGCGCCACACGCTTTACCAGCTTGTTATAGCCGTCCGGGTTGCGCGGCCAGCCGAAGTCATCAATGATGACAAATTCCTGCCCGACCAGTTTCATCAGTGATTCACGCTTATCCTCTTTGTTCGTCACCATATCCCGCTGCCAACTGGCTCCCATCAGCTTCTTTTTGGTATCCCACCATTCTTTGTAACCGTCTATAACGCTAATACAGCCCTCATACCTTGCCTTTGTAAGCAGGGTCAACGCTAATTCTTCAATAAGTTCGTCATAAATCATGTTTTCCTCCAATAGAAAAAGCGCCCACAAAAGTGAGCGCCCAGATAAAATATTCGGTTATGAGAACATCGGCAAACTGTCGTTTGCTGCATCTGTTTTCAGAATGGTGATCCAGTTGCTTTTGCCGTAGAGAAACCGCACGATATGCACCGTTTGCGTGGCATCGTCCACCGTGTAAAACGCAAGGTAATTCATAACGATGGTGAAGCGGATTCCCCACAAGGAAAGCAGTTTGTCGGAAACGACTTCAAATTTGTGCGGGAATTCTGCCAGTGCTCCGATTTTTTCGTCGGCCACATCCAACAGCTTGTCGGCGGCAGTTGGATTTTTCAGTACAAGGTCGATATAGTCGTAGGCGTTCGCCATATCGCGCTCGGCGGCTTGGGTGACATGAATGTTGTATTTCATCTGCGCTCCCTGCGGTGGCGCAAATCAGCCATAACATCGGCAAAGGGGCGCGTGTTCCCGGCTTCCACGTCGGCAAGGCCCTCTTGCAGCTTGCTGTACAGTTCAATGCGGCCCGCCATTTCCTCATAGGTTTCCATGCTCATAACGGCAAGGTCGCCCTTACCGTTTTTGGTAATAAAGACCGGTTCGTTGTAGGCATGGCAGTAAGAGGAAATGTCATTATAGTTGTTCCTTAAATCTGCGCTGGAACGAATGTTCGGCATAGATAGCACCTCTCTTTCATACAGAAATTATATCATAATTTCTGTATGAAAACAAGTAGGAGTTTTAGTTGAATGTGACAGTCCAGTAGGTATACTGCCCCTCGGCGGTGGAGCAAAACCAACAGGCCACACCCATGCTCGTAAAGCTGGCGTTGGTGTTCTCCTGTACAGCCCAATACGCGCTGTCGCTGGTGTCGATTTATTTACACTGTAAACCATAGAACAAGCTCATAGCGACAAGGTTTATGAAAATGCTTCTATACTTTACAGTTGGTCGTATGTGTAACGGAATAAGTAAAGAGGGGCTGTTGTATATGCTCGTCCGAATGTGCTCACCAGCGCGGTCAGGAATCAGCCTTGCCTGCCAGTGCCAGAAACTTCTTATCGGACTGGATACCCTGTGTCAAAAACTTCCCGTCCCGGAACAGGGCATAGGTCGTGACCGGGGCGGGCGTGTTCTGCGCAGTCTCGCGGTCGGTGATGTGGTGTACGGTCAGCGGGATGCCGTGGGCCCGGGCAGTCTCTGCCACGCGCGGCACCCAATAACAGGTAAAAGGGCATTGGTCGGTATAGTAGAGCACAAAGCCGGGCTCTGTGGCCTGCGGGTGCTTGGCACAGGGCTTGAACTTGGGCGGCGCAGCGTCAGGGGAAAGCGGCAGGTACATCAGCGTGATACCGCAGTCGGACACATCCGCCGTGGAAAAGCCCTCATGTGCCAGAAACCTGGCGTCGGCCAGAAATTCGCGCTTGCGCCCCTCGGCAGACAGAATACACACGCCCTTACGCCCCTGCGCCCGGGCATCGTTGACGCATCGGGCCAGCAGTTCTTTCGCGTAGCCGTGGCCTTTCAGCGCCCCGGAGACCCAGAGGCAGTTGATGTGCAGACAGCCCTCCGCCTTAATGGGCAGCCAGGCGTTTTCCGCCGGGATGTATTCAATGAAGCATTTGCCGCGCTCCACGCTGCGGCAGAAAACCAGCCCTTCGTCAAAGCGCTGTTTGAGCCATTCCTTTTTTGCAAGGCACTGCTTGCCGGACATGGCACAGCAGATGTGCTCCTTGTCGATGTTCTCTTTCGTGATGCGGATATAGTCCATAGTCGATCACTTCCCTTTTAACTGGAACGGTTTGCGCTTTCATACTGGTTTTTTCCTGTGCTTATTATACCTTACCTGTTCCTGAAGTTCAATGCTGCCACAAAACATCGGTTTTTTCTTGTTTTTGAGGCGATTTTGTACTATAATAATTACAGTAAGTTCAAAAGTGATGGACTTGATCGGTTGTAAGGTCACGATTATGCAAAATCGAAATACCAATTTGAATGACATCTATATGTCGGATCGCTTGCAGGCACAGCTGCAGCAGATCGACCAATACGCAATGACCTGCGTAGTTGCCCCCATGGGGTACGGTAAAACCACCGCCGTCAACTGGTTTTTGGGGGAACGCAGCAAAGTACCCGGTACACGGGTGGTTCGCATCAGCATTTACTCCGACAGTCTGGCAATCTTCTGGCTGAGTGCACAGTCAGCCTTTGCACATGCGGGCCTTGATTTCCTGCGCCAATATGAATTGCCGTCGAATCTTCAAGGCGTCATGCTGTTGATGGATGACATGAACCGCGCGTTGGCCGGAACAGGCCCGTTCTATATTTTTCTGGATGATTACCATCTGCTGCGAGGTCCCCGCTGCGCAGATTTTCTTTGCAAATGTGCTGTCCGGCTCCCTAAGAATGTACATATCATTATAGCCAGTAGAAACCACTTCCTTTCGCAAGCTGAAATCACGAAGCTGTGCAGCAGGGTATGTATCCTTGGCCCCAAGCAGCTGCGGCTGGACAAGGATGACCTCGCCGTCTACACCCGCCGCTGCGGTGCTGACCTGACAGAGAGTCAGCTGCAGCAGCTTCTCTACGCGACGGAGGGTTGGATCTCAGCCGTCTATCTGAATTTGCGGACCCTGGCGGACCGCGGTGCCCTGCCGGAGCGCGATTCTGATATATACAACCTGTTTACGGCTACCATGATCGACCCGCTGCCGCCCATGCAGCAGGAATTTTTAACCGTGCTGAGTCTGGCCGATGAGTTTACCGTCGAAATAGCCAAAGCTGTCACAGGGCGGGAGGATGCCGCCGAGCTGCTGGCAGATTTGACCACCCGCAATGCTTTTGTAAAGCGCTTGCCGGACAGTGACCGGTATCGCTGCCATCACGTGATGAAGCATTGCGCCATGCGGGCGTTCCATAAGCTGCCGGCGGAGAAGCAGACCGCCTATTACGACCGATACGGCCAATGGTATGAGCAGCATGGGCACCTGCTGCACGCCATGACGGCCTACCGTGCCTGCGGCGATTATGATGCGCTGCTGCGTGTGGTTGAGAAAGACACGGGCATTCGTCTGGCTATCACGCGGCCCAAAATAGCCCTGGCCGATCTGGATGCCTGCCCAAAATCAACGCTGAAGGAACACCCGATTGCCCTGCTGGTGCTGATGCGCTGTATGTTCAACTGGCATCAGATTCCCAAAATGCTGGAATTGAAAAACCTTCTGTTGGAAACCGTTGACGAGCACCCCGCATGGCCCGAGGAAGAGCGCAGCCACCTGTTAGGGGAGTGCGACCTGATCACAAGCTTCCTTTTTTATAATGATATAGCGGCCATGAGCGTACTGCACCGCAGCGCCAGCGAAAAAATGACGCGCCCGGCTATCAGTATCCAAAAAGCGAACGGCTGGACATTTAATTCGCCCTCAGTGCTGATGATGTACCACAGCAAGCCCGGTGCGCTGGATGCCGAGCTGGCCGAGTTAGACCGCTGTATGCCGCACTACTGTAAAATTACAGATGATCACGGCATAGGGGCTGACCGCCTGATGCAGGCGGAAGCTGCTTTTACGCGCGGGCAGCTTGATGATGCAATGATTGCGCTGGAACGCACCTATGCGCAGACGGACGGCAGCGGGCAGGAGAATATTGCGCTCTGCGGTGACTTTCTCTCGCTTCGGCTTTCCCTGTTCGGGCAGGGTGCCCCGCGTTATACACCGCTGGGGCGCTATGAGCTGCTGCAGCAACAGCACAATGCCCCGTGGGTACGCTTTTGGGATGCCTGCTGTGCCTACTATTATGCGCTGCTTGGGCAGGAAGAAGCGATACCGGAGCCGTTCCGCCTGCATCGGTTGGAGAGCATAAACTTTCTTGCGCCCGGGCGTCCGATGATTCTGCTGATTGAAAATCAGGTCTATCTGACCCAAAAGGCGTGGCCAAAGGTCATAGGTCGAAGTGAAAAGCTGCTCGAGGGGGCCGCCGCTTTCCGTTACAGTCTGGTTGCACTGTACCTGCGCATCCAGACGGCCGCCGCCTACGCGATGATGGCCAAACAGACCGAGGCTGCCGCGCTGCTGCAGGAGACCCTGCAGGAAGCAAAAATGGATGGTCTGGTGCTTCCTTTTGCGGAGAACTACCGCTATCTAAAACCGCTTTTGCAGGATATGCCGCAGGATGCTTTTACAAGCCGGATTCAGGCGCTTGGGGAGGCGCTGGAGACGCACAGCGCCGGACTCCCGTATGCCCGTGCCTATCCGGCAGGGTTTGATGTGCTGACAGAGCGTGAGCGCGAAATCTGCGCACTGATTGCCGCAAGGCTTTCCAACCGTGAGATCGCGGCGAAACTGTTTCTATCCGAGGGCAGCGTCAAGCAATACTGCAACCGTATTTATTCTAAGCTGAACATTGAGGGGGACACCCGCTCCAAACGCCGGCGGCTGGCCGCATGGATGGCAAATTGTTAACCTTTGGGTAATAGATATTCTGATAAATCCACTGTACTATACTAGGTATAGAGGATTTTTTGTACCCTTTTGTCTGCTTAGACTATTTTAAGGAAAAGCGATAGGGGCAATTTCAAGTAAATTCGGATATATTTATCAGGCATACCGGGGTTTGGCCCCGTTTATTTATAGATATCCCCGCAACAAAGAGAAAGGATTGAATAGAAACTATGCACAGTAAACTCATACGGTTGCAAACCGCCCTGTTGATGCTGGCACTCCTGTTCACGGTGTTGCTCCCTGTCCCCGCCTATGCACTGGAGGGGGGGTACTGGTGATGGAGAGGTAACGGCCGACGGTTCAACAACCACCAGCGATCCCAACACGTTAAATGCGTGGGAGCGCACGCAGGCCTATAACAACGCCACCACCGGCCGTATTTGGGCTGACAAGACGGTGGAGAAAGACAAAATCGACTTGCCGGGCCAGGGCTCTATCGCAGTGCCCAAAGATGATAAAGACGCTGATTTCCTGGTCGCGCTGTCTGCGCTGTCCTCCTATGCGTCTACCACCACCACCAATACACAGGCCCTGGATATTGTCATGGTGCTGGATGCCTCCGGCAGTATGGATGACCCCATGAGCAAGAGTGATAAAACAAAACGCATTGACGCTCTGAAAACCGCTGTCAATGCCTTTATTGACAGCGCCAAAACTCAGAACGCGAAAATCACGGATAAAGAGAAGAAAATCCGACTGTCCATCGTGAAATTTGCGGATGATAGCAAGGACACGGTTGGCAACGAAATCCACTGGGGCATCAACTACTCGCAGATCGTAAAGGATCTTACCGTATGTGAGGACAACGGTGCCGCTGAGCTTACAACCGCAGTCAATGACATTCGGCCTCACGGTTCCACACGGGCGGATTATGGCTTGCAGCATGCCCAAACCGAGTTGAAAAAACAAGGACGCACCAATGCCAAACAGGTCGTCATCTTCTTTACGGATGGCTCGCCTAACAAGATCAGCGGGTTTAGCAATATCATTGCTTCCAAAGCGATTGAAACGGCTAAATCCCTCAAGGCGGCAGGTGCCGAGGTTTACACGGTCGGCATTTTTGACGGTGCGAAGCCGGACGCCGATGTCAGCGGAGCTTCAAAAGAAAACAAGTTCATGCAGGCGGTCTCCAGCAACTACCCCTCTGCCACTTACACCGGGGATTCTAATGATCCATGGGATGTGCTCGGTACCTGGAAATGGAACTTCGGCGACAGATCTGACAATCCAAACTACTATATGGCGGCTTCCAGCGCGTCTGAGTTGAGCAAGGTCTTTGAGAACATCTTCAATTCCATATCTATCACACTGACAGGCCCCACGCAGGTTACGGACAAGCCCCAGCAAGAAGGCTATGTGACTTTCGATGATCCCTTGGGCGATTACATGGAAGTCAAAGACTTTGAGGCCGTTGCCTTTGCCAAACAGGTCTTTAGGGACAAAACCGTAAACAAGACCCCAACTGTGGATACCTATACCTTTACGGGTCACAGCGGCACGGTCAGCGACGCCTACCCCAATGCCGCCGATTTGAAGGATATCATTATCACCGTCACCCATGGCAGTGACGGCGACCACGTGCGGGTCCAGATCCCTGCCAGTATGCTGCCCCTGCGGTATTATAAGGCCACAAGCACCGATGGCACCCCCAAGCTGGTAGTCAACGACGCCCAGCCCATCAGCGTCATCTACTCTGTCGGCCTTAATAAAGATGCGCGCAAGCAGATTGCGTCCGGCAGCATTACCGACGCCACCCTTGCCGCCTACGTTACGGATAACGCCAAAAACGGCAAAATCAGCTTCTATTCCAACAAATTTGATCCTAACAAAAAAACGGCAGACAACAAAACCATCGGCCTGACCACGGCCACCTTTACCCCGGCAATAAGCAACAACTTCTACTATCATACCGAGAATACCCTGCTGTATACCAAAGCGGGTGACGATGCAAACCCAACGTATACGGAGGCCACAGCTGTAGAACCGGGCAAAATCTACTACTATAAGCTGCACTATCTGCATCTTACCGATAGCAATCATACAATTACGGAAGACAAGACCGACTATGTGCCCGTTAGCATTGCAGATGCGGATAAAATCAAAGATTGTATCATTAAAAAAGGTGACTACTGCTACATCAAGGCGAACACCAAAAAAGGCAGCTTGCCCTCCGCCATTGATAACCAGCTGGGCGATAAGAAAGAGGAAGATGGTACTAACGGCAACAGAACCGGCACTGCCGACCGCCGCATTGACTTCCAGTGGAACCTTGACACAGACGAGGGTGTGCTGTACCTTGGCAACAACGGTAAGCTGACCATGAACGCCACCGGCAGCTTGAAGGTTACCAAGAAGGTGGAGCCCGACGAGGGTCTGAACCCGAACCTCAACGCCGAATTTACGATGAAGTTTACGCTGACGGGCAAAGATGGCGAGCCCTTGGACACCGATGCCGAGTATAACTACACCGTTACCGGCAATGCGGATACTAAAACCATCAAAAACGGCGGTACTTTCACCCTGAAAAAAGACCAGACTGCCGAGATTGTGGGCTTGCCCGCAGGCAGCACCTATACCATCACGGAGCCGAGCGAAAATCTGCCCACCTACTATACCAGTAACATTACGAACGGCGAGGGCACGGTCGCGGCAGGTACAGCCCAAGAAGTCACGGTGACAAACACCTATAAGCCCAAAGAGATTGAAGTAAAACCGACGGACACCGATTACCCGTTCGAGGGCAAAAAGATTTTGACGGGCCGTAAGTGGAAGGCAGACGATAAATTTACCTTCCAGCTGCAGGCTGTCACCGATGGTGCCCCGCTGCCCGCCGAGGCTGGTGGCAAACGCTATGCCGAGTGCGTAGTGACGGGTAAGACTGGCGACGACGGAACAGCTGCCGACTTTAACTTCGGAAGTGTCACCTTCGATAAACCCGGCACGTATGTGTACAACATCACCGAGAATATCCCCACCGAAGGTAAAATCCCCGGTGTTTCGTATGACAACTCCTCCTACAGTGTGACGGTTACCATCACGGACAACGGCAGCGGCCAGCTGACAATGACAGGTCACACCATTACGAAAGATGGTGCCCCCGCGGATAGTGTCAAGTTTACCAACACCTATTCCACAAGCGACGTTAAGGTAACTTTGAAAGCCACCAAGAGGCTGAATGTCGTGGTCGGCAACCGCACACTGAACAGGGGCGAATTCTTGTTTGAATTGCGTGAAAAGCTGGCAGACGATACGGTTTCTGACCCCCTCTTCACCGTCCCGAACGACGCAGACGGCAACGTTACGTTTGACCTGAATTTCACGTCGGCCGTAGGCCAAAAGACCTATGTCATCAGCGAGTTAAATAACCACCTCGGCGGCATCGGGTATGATACCCGTGAATACGAGGTCACTTTCGAAGTCACCGATAACGGCGAAGGTAAGCTTGTGGCAAGCAACCCCGTTTATACGCTGAACGGAGACACCGTTGCCAGTGCACAGTTTGTAAACACCTACACGGCAACGGCGGGCGATACCGTCAAGTTTACCCCCAAGGCCACCAAGGTGTTGACCGGCCGCGCTTTGCAGGATGGCGAGTTCCACTTTATTGTGACCGATAAGAATGGTAAGGAAGTTTCCACCGGCACGAACAAGGCCGACGGCACGGTGGAATTCTCCGACATTGGTTTCAGCGAAGCCCAGACAACGTATGCCGCACTGCTTGCCGACCTGCCGACCGAGCAGCCCACCGAGGATGAAAAGCCCGTTGTAGACGAGCAGCCCACTGAGGACGAGCAGCCCACTGAGGACGAGCAGCCCACTGTGACCGAGCAGCCCACTGTGACCGAACAGCCCGCTGTGACCGAACAGCCCGCTGTGACCGAACAGCCCGCTGTGACCGAACAGCCCACTGTGACCGAACAGCCCACTGTGACCGAACAGCCCACTGTGACCGAGCAGCCCACTGTGACCGAGCAGCCCACTGTGACCGAACAGCCCACCGCGACCGAGCAGCCCACCGAGGGCAACCAGTCCGATGTACATCGCCAGCCCGCTTTGCTTGCGCTGACCCCTGATGACAACAGCAACGAGGAAATCGCGCCGACCGAGGAAATGCAAGACCTGCTGACGCATTGGTACACCATCAAAGAGGTCGCCCGTGATGATGCCAACGGCATTAGCTATGACCCCACGGTTTATACTGTGTGCGTGAAATTGCAGGATGCGGAAAGCAAGGGTGTCCTGACTATCGAGAGCATCACCTATTACCAGGCCGACAAGACCACCCCGCTGGGGGCTGGCGTAACGCCCACTTTCCGCAACAGCTATGCCGCAGCGGATTCCGACGCAGTAACCATTACCCTGCAAAAGAACCTGACCGGCCGTGCTCTGGACGCAGGCGAATTCACCTTTAAGCTGTCTTGCCCGGAGGATGCAGCGCACAATGGCCTGACCGCTACCAACGATGCCAGCGGCAAGGTGACATTTGCACTGACCTATAAGGATCCTGACTCCAACAACAGCGACACCACCCCCACCGCCTACACCTACACGGTATCGGAGGTTAAGGGCGACGCCGAAGGCGTAAGCTATGATGACCAGACCTACACCTTTACAGTTGAGGTGCAGGACGATGGCACCGGCAAGATGAAGGCAGCGCTTACGAAAGTGCCCGCAAGCATGACCTTTACGAACACCTACACGCCGAAGGCCACGCCTACGCCCACAGTCACCCCCAGCCAGGAGCCTTCTGCTACCCCGGCACCCACAGCTACCCCCGCACCTACCGCAACCCCGAAGCCCGTTGCTACCGCAACACCTGCCCCGATGACGCATATTCCGCAGACGTCGGACACATTCCCGCTGGCGCTGCTGATTGCTATTCTGGCTATCAGCGGCGGCGCGGTTGCCCTGCTGATCGTGGGCAAAAAGCGCAAAAAGTAATTTTCTCATCGTTCCCTAAATAGCAGACCCCCTCCCCTGCCGCCGGCAACAGCGGTGTGCGGAGGGGGTCTGCTTTTATCTGCCAAACAAAATCCCCCTTGCCTCATAAATCGAGGGGGGAATAACCTATCGCAAAAGAATGTGAAAACACCATCTTGCCGTGCAGAACAAGATGATGTAAAATGGAAATAATGAGAAGTCCCCTCCATAAAGGCAGCCATACACCGTATCCAAAATCCGCCGGGGATGCAAAAACCAATTCGTTGGAGGTGTGCATTATGCCAAAGCCAAAATGGAATCTGAACGCCATCTACATATCCGAGTGCCTGCAGGAAAGTCTGCGTCCCATTTCCCACTGCACCCTGACCACGGTGATCGCTCCTATGGGCTATGGCAAGACCACGGCGATCAACTGGTATCTGGAGGAGCGCGCCAAGGCGGAAACCCTGAAAATGATCCGCATCAGCGTATACTCCGACAACCTCGCCATCTTCTGGAAAAGCGTGCAGGAGGCGTTTTTCCGGGCCGGGTTTGACATTCTGCGCAACTATCCCTGCCCCACGGACGCCGCGGGCGGCGGACTGCTGGTGGACGATCTCTGCCATATGCTGGCGGGCGAATCCCCCTGTTACATCTTCATTGACGATTTTCATCTGCTGACGGACAAGCGTGCCCCCCTGTTCCTTTGTATGCTGGCAAATCGGCTGCCTGCCAATGTGCATATAATCGTTGCAAGCCGTGACCGCTTTTTGCCCGCCGCGGAGGCAGTGCGGCTGGGGGGCAAGGTATATCAAATCGGCATGGAACAGCTGCGCCTCAACCATACGGAGCTTGCGGTTTATGCCCACCGCTGCGGGACAAAACTTTCCGATGCGCAGGTGGAAAGCCTTCTCTATTCCAGTGAGGGCTGGTTCTCTGCCGTATATCTGAACCTGCGCACCCTCTCCGAGCGCGGCGTGCTGCCCAGCCGAAACTCCGATATCTACGCCACTTTTACCGCCGCTATGATCGATCCGCTGCCGGAAAAACAGCGGGAGTTTTTGGCGGTAATGGGCCTTGCCGATGAGTTTACCGTCGAAATGGCGCAGTGTATCACAGGGGATGCGGACGCGGCGCAGATCCTTGCCATGCTGACCGAGCAGAACGCCTTTGTCACGCGTTTGCCGAATGGCGTGACCTATCGCTTTCATCACATGATGAAGGAATGTGCCGAACGGAGCTTTCACGAGATGAAAGCGGAAACGCAAAAGCTCTATTGGGAGCGTTTCGGGCTGTGGTATGAAAACCAACGGCAGTATCTTCACGCTATTGCTGCCTACCGAAAAAGCGAGGACTACCACGCACTGCTGCGGGTCATTCGCGGTGATGCAGGCATTCTGCTGGCCTCGCTGAAGCCGGAGGATGTGCTGGACGCATTGAACAAATGCCCCGCCGAGACATTGAAAGCCAATCCCTTTGCCATTCTGGTCCTGATGCGGCGGATGTTCACATGGCGGCAGATCCCGAAGATGCTGGAGCTAAAAGAACTGCTGCTGACAGCCATTGCGGAACACCCGGAACTGTCGGCGGAGGAGCGCGGCAACCTGCTGGGTGAGTGCGACCTTATCCTGAGTTTTCTCTGCTATAATGACATCAGCGCCATGAGCCGCCTGCACCGCAGTGCCAGCAGGCAGATGTCCCGCCCAGCCATCAGCATCCAATCCGGCGGCGGCTGGACCTTTGGCTCACCATCCGTCCTGATGATGTTCTACCGCGCACCGGGAGAACTTGAGGGCGAGCTGGCCGAGATGGATGAGTGTATGCCCCATTACTATAAGGTCACGAACAACCACGGCCAGGGCGCGGAAACCATTATGCGCGCAGAGGCGCTGTTCTGCCAGGGACATTTTACCGATGCGCACATCGAGCTGGAGCGCGCTTACGCACAGGTCAGTGACAATGGGCAAATCAACATGGCGCTATGCTGTGATTTCCTGTCGCGGCGGCTTTCTCTGCACACCGATGTGGAGCAGCGCTATACTTTTGCGGAAAGATACGCAGAGCTGCTGCAATATCACGATGCATCGTGGATCAACATCTGGTGTGCCACCAGTGCCTATTATCATGCGCTGCGGGGGGAAGCAGAAGAGATCCCGGAAATTTTTTCGCAGCACAGGCTCTCCACCGTCAATATGCTTGCGCCGGGCAAGCCCATGATGGAAATGATCGAAAATCAGGTGTATCTTGCCCAAGGCGCCTATGCCAAGGTGGTGGGACGCAGCGCGGAACTGCTGGCGGTGTGCGAGGCGATGCACTATGCGCTGGTGGCGCTGCATATCCGCATCCAGACGGCAGCGGCCTATGAGAAATTGGGCAAGACCGAGGAGGCCCGTGTATGGCTGCGGAAAGCGCTTGCCGATGCGGAATCGGACGACTTTGTGATGCCGTTCGTGGAGAACTACGACTGCCTGCAGCCCATTCTTGCGCGCGAGATGAAGAACGAATTGACCGTGAAAATCACTGACCTTGGCGAAGCGGCAATAGCACGAAACGCCGCAAGCGTGCGCCCGGCAGCATTTGATGTGCTGACAGCGCGGGAATTTGAAATCGTAGAACTGATGGTGCAGCGGCTCAGCAACCGCGAGATTGCCGAAAAGCTCTATCTCTCCGAGGGAAGCGTCAAGCAGTACGCGAACCAGATCTATTCAAAACTCCATATTGACGGCGATACCCGAACCAAGCGAAAGCAGCTTGCCGAGCTGCTTGGGCAAAAGTCCTAGCCTTTAGTTAATGGTTATCCCACCCGATCCACCGTACAATGTAGGTACGGTGGATCTTTATTTTTGCGGAAGGGAGGGCCTACACTTGAACCGAAGGTATCTCACAGCTGTCACGCCGCTGCCTGATTATATTTTGCAGGTCGATTTTGTGTCCGGAAGTCGGCTTTTGCTGGATATGAAGCCGCATCTGGATAAGATTCGGTTTCGCCCGCTTGCTGATGCGCGGGTGTGGAGCAGCGCTGTGACCAACGGCATCTTTGTCCGCTTTGGCGATGTGGAGCTAAGCCATGACGAAATTTTGACCATGGCAGAGCAGGCATACGAATGAAAAAAGCAACGCAAAATAGAGAAATTTAAGGAGGAAAGACATGAACTGTATCCAAAAAATGCTGGCAGCTGCGCTCGGCTGCGTGCTGAGTGCGCTGCTTCTGACCGGCTGCGGAGAAAAAGAAGAGCCGGTCAACATAACGCTTGCAAACCACAGCGGTCACGGCATCACATCTATCAGCATCACGCCCTCGACCAGCGATGAATGGGACACGGAGCTTGTCGACGGTATCTTCCAGAGCGGAGAAATGATGGAAGTCAGCCTTGGTTCCTACAAACCGTCTGAGCTTCCGGACTTCAACATTCTTGTCTACAACGAAGAAAGCTACGTCCTGTACGACAACGATGTTGACGAAGTGGATTTTACAATCCACGATGGCGACTATGTTGTATTCCTGTCTCCGGACGGCGACGACAGCATCGTGGTCTGCACATCGGAGGAATATGACAATCTGTACGCCGGCGATGGCGAGAACGCCCCGACAGGCTACACGGCCGAAGAGCTTGGGCAGACTGGCGGTATGTCAGGCTTCTCCGGCTGCTGGAAGCTTGAAAACGCGCCGTTCTATTTCGTCATCAACGACAACTATGAGTGGATTGCCGTCAACCTCTACGGCGAGCAGGTCGGCCCCGGCTATGTCGTGTCGGAAGATGACTGCATCATGCTCTGCATGGAGGACGACACAGAGCTTGTTTCCCTCTGGCAGACCGCTAACGGCGACCTGAGCGACGCCAACGGCAACACACTTACCGCCTCTGAGTACATTATGCTCCTGCCGACACCGGATGACGAGCTGAACCAGACCGCCTGCTTTCCCGGTAGCTTTACCAATGTATCCATCAAGTATCCAATCCAGATGGAAGCACACGAACACCCGAATGTTGACAATTCGCTGAGCTTCAACGCAGTCATGGAAGACGGAACAGATGACTACTATTCCAATATTGTGATTGCCTTCCAGCCTATCTCCGGCTATGATTCCTATATGGAAAAGGGCGCTGCCAGCGCGAAGCCCTACATGGTCAAGATGCTCGACGACTTTATGAAGGGTATGTACGGCGACAAGCTCATCCAATCCTTCGGCTCGGATTTCAAGGATAACGGCGACTACTACAGTCTGACCGGTTATATGTGGCTCGACGGATCCATCTTCTCCGACGGTCCGTCTCAGCCTGTGCGCGGCTGTATGGAGGTTCGCTACTACGGTCCGACCGGCTACGCGCTTGTCGCAACGACCATCGCGCTCGAGGGTCGAATCCACAACTACTTTGAGATTTGCAACAGCATGCTCGAAACCATCTCCTACACCGCCGGATGGAGCACCGCGCCCAAGCCCGTACCCACTCAGGCAACCTATTCCGGCGATACCGGCGACTACGGCACGCCATACTACTGGTATGATGAAGACGGCGACGTGTGGTACTGGAACGGCTATGAAAACGAGTTCATCTCCTACGGCTCGGACGGCTATATTGACGACGATTCTGGCGAATACATGGAATCCAACGATGCCGGCTGGGATTACTCGGATGAGTACTACGACGACTACGATCCGTGGTCTGACCCCGGTGACGGCTGGGACGATTACTCTTACGATGACGAAGGTTGGGGCGACTACTTTGATGAGTAAGATACAGGCTCTGAACGTGCGCTGCCGGTGCCGCGCAATGTCACTTTATTACCTGATGGAGTGACCGGAAGGAGGCGTATCATGAAAAAACGGTGGAAGAACACCGCATTCTTTGCGCAGGTGATGGTGCTTTGCCTGTGCCTTGCCGCCTGCGGCAATTCCGATGATGTGGCGGGGGATGATTGGCGCACGACCGGTATGGTGGTCGACAGCGGAACCATCACCCATGACGGCGACAGTGTGGATGTCCTGGTCACAGTGAGCGAGAGCAGCGCAGCCTTCTACCGGGACATCCCGGAGCAGGTGCTGTTCGACAGTGTCGCCTTCCCCATGGACATTCCCGATGCGGAGCAGGCATTTCACAGCATCTCCTTTGACGATCTGGACGGCGACGGCGAGAGCGATGTATGGGTGAGCTTTCTTCACGAAAACGGGGATGCAACGGATCTTGTCTGGATCTGGGATCCGGAGGAGCGCTATGTCTATCGGGAGGATCTGTCCGCGATTCCGGCTGATGAGGGCAGTCCAAGCGATTATGCAGGGCTTTGGGAGTACCCGGACGAAAATCTTTGGCTGCGCATCTATGATGATGCGACATGGGAATTTGTAAATGATCAGGAAGATGTCATTGAGTACGGCACACTGTGGGCGGACGAAAACGGCGTGACGCTGCACTTTGACGGCAGCGGCGATACCCTGCAGCTGGATCGCAGCGGCAGCGGCGATCTCATCAACAGCGTGAACGGCGATATGCTTTTCCCGGCGGAGAGTAACCGGCAAGGCGGAATAGGAGACGAATATGGAAGAGAAGAATAAAAACCTGACGGATGAACAGCTTTCGCAGCAGCTCCGCAAGAGTAAAGGCGGAAAATGGGGCGGAATGCTCCTTTCCCTGCTGGGCGGCGTGCTCGTCTTTGCGGGTATCGTGCAGGGCGGCAATCTTGTACTGATCATTGCGGGCGTTGTGATCCTCGCGCTGGGGCAGGCGGCAAAGGGAAAATCCAGGGAGCAGGCCGGCCGCCAGACCTTCGATGCCCTGGCACCGGATATTGTAAGCACAGTCTTTGACAACATACAGATGGCTCCCGCCCCGCACATATTGGATGCGAAGGATACAAACATTCCCCTGCCCGGCCACACCTATTGCAGCGGCAGCGGGTATATCCGCGGAACCTATCAGGGGCTGCCCACCGAATTGTGCACCGTCAGGCTGACGGAGGTGAACGAGTTTCAGCGCGAGGAAACCGGTCAGTGGGAGAAAAACGAGCGTGAGGTCTATACCGGGCAGTGGATGCTGTGTGAGCTGAACCGGGAATTTCCGACCTGGCTGACCATCTGGCCAAGAGAACGGATGGATAAGCTGTTCGGCAGCAAAACCATCCGGACAGGAAACGAGACCTTCGATAAGCGTTTTAATGTAAGCAGCGATGATGAAGCTGCAGCCCTGCACATTCTGACGCCCGACTGCGCAGAGAAAATTCTGGCGCTGGCAGATTCCCCCTTCGGCAAGTTTGCCATAAACCTCAACAGTGACGGCAGACTGTATCTTGCGGTTCACAGCGGGCACGGCTTTTTTGACCTCGGCAAGGGGCGGGAGGATCCGGCACAGCTGCGCCAGCGCTTTACCTGTGAGCTGACGTGGTTTACGAATATGATCGATGTGTTCCGCGGCGCGTAAAGGAGGTGGGCAATATGCCGCTTTGGCTTGCTGTGGTGCTGTTGGCATCGGCGGTTATCGGCATCGTGCTGTGCCGTAAATATCTGCGCCGAAACAAAACCGTGCGCATCCTCGGTATCAGTATCTGTGTGCTGCTGGCGTTGGCCTGCATCCTGTATATCGGTCTGACCCTTCTCTTTGTGGATGCGGTGCAAAACCAGCCGCCTACATTGTGACAGGAAAGGCACCGGCAGAGGTGTGAAGGAGGCCGTATGAAAAAGAATCGAATCCTCATTATCAGTATCGTTCTTGCGATAGCGTTTGTGGCGTGTCCCATAGAATCTACGCGGAATATCACAGCGGGAATCGGTTTCATTCTCGGGGCTGTGTCGGTGGCATGGCTCGGGGTGCGCCAGCGGAAAGGCGCACAGAAGGAATACGAGGATACTGTGCGGCGGTACACAGGCACCACGATGATGAAGGTGGTATGGATCGAGGAATCGGTCAATGAACGGTGGGAGCAGCAGGAGGACGGCAGCGAACAGCTGCGCCGGGAGACAGTCTATCTTCCAACCTATGAGTACACCGTGAACGGCAAAACCTACCGGTACGCAAGCCGTCAGACCGTTTCCGGCAAGCGGGAACTGGGACGGCAGGTGGTCGGATATTACGATCCCACTCGGCCCGACCGTATTACCGAAAACAAGCCGCGAAAGCCTGTTTTGGGTGGGATGTGCTTCTTTATGTTTGCCGCGTTCCTGCTCTGGTTCGGTATCATGTCCTTTGCCGGTATGCTTTCCATTTCCTGATACTGCGTACCCATGCCGGGTCGCAGCAGGCGCATTTCAGCCCCCAAAAACTTGTGTGCGCAGCGCGTGCTGCAAAAAAACAGGATACTTGCTACCATACTTTTGTTTTATCTTTCCATGCAAGCATTTCTTTCGCAGATAGTCCGCGTGTTCGGCTGCATTTTGGCTTTTTCGATACTGCGCAATGTTTTTTCAAAAAAGGCTTGACAATTTGCGATTTTAACCCCTATAATTTTTATAAATACCTTGGGCACTGCTGCCCAACAGCGCGAAGAAGGAGACATGATGAAAAAGCAGCTTGTAAGCATCCTGTTTGCCCTGTGCATGGTGCTCTGCCTTGTGCCCCTGGCGGCCTTTGCGGAGGAAAGCACGGAAACCCCGCCCGAGTGCAGTTGTGAAACAGCCTGCACGGCGGAAAGCATGAATGCGGAATGCCCCGTCTGCGGCGCAGAGGGGGTTTCGGCGGAGAATTGCGCAAAATACATCAAGCCCGCAGACGGGGCGGCAGCCCAGCCGGAGGAAAAAGTGTCCGACCCCCAGCCGGAGACGGCCTTGACGGCGTTGAGTGGCGAGGGCGAGACGCCCGCCGCGAGCGGAGCGGTAACAGAAGTCGGCAACGAGCCTGACTTGACTGCGGCTATTGCTAATTCTAATGTCAACACCGTCAAGCTGACGGCGAACATTGACATCAGCAGTTCCCTGACCGTCAACCGCACCGTGACGCTGGACTTGAACGGTTATGTGCTCAAATATGTGAGCGCAAACAAAGGCAGCGTGATTGTGGTCGAGAACGGCGGGCAGCTGACTATTGAGGACAGCAATACGAGTAATCTCTCGCACAAATTCATGCCGAATGGCAAACTGTGGGTGCTGGACGATGCAAGCGGCACAGAGGCCGTCACCGGCGGCGTCATCACCGGCGGCACGGGAACGGACATCTCAACGTTCGGCGGAACGACGTGGTATTGCGGCGGCGGCGCGCTGATTAAAAACGGCGGCAGCCTGACCATGAGGGGCGGCAATATTATCGGCTGCTCCGCGGAGTGCGGCGGCGGTGTATGTATTGATTCGGAACAGGGTCAGTTCTCTATGTCCGGCGGCAGCATCGCCGGATGCGTCGCCTCCGACATCGGCGGCGGTGTTTTTGCTTCCGGCACGTTCAAAATGTCAAGTCAGGCGGTCATTCGCAGCTGCACCGCCGAAAGCGCGACCCAATATGTTTGCGGCGGAGGCGTATATGTCAACGTCAGCAGCAGCTTTGAAATGTCTGATACGGCAATAATCGAAGGCTGTCAGGCAATCTCCAACTCTTCCAACTCTTCCAACTCTTCCAACGGCGGGGGCGTCTATCTCTCAAACAATACGAGGTTCACCCTGTCGGGCAGCGCCGTGATTCAAAATTGCACGGCAACAAATTCCGCCAACCCCGGCGAAGCCTATGGCGGCGGCGTAAGCGCCGCTTGTGTGAAGGAGATCACCTTGGCGGACAGTGCGCGCATTGCCGGCTGTACTGCGGCAAACGGAAGCGGACTATACATCACCGGCTCTTTGGCGTCTCCTAATGTCTATGGGAAACTTTACGCCAACGGCGGCTCGGTTGACGGCGACGTCGTGCTGGGAGATAAAGATAAAAACGACGGTCCCTGTACCATTACAGGCTCCGGCGGGACTGTGTTCTATGGCAAAGTGACCGTTACCCCCGGCAGCACCATCGAAAGCGGCACATTCAACGGCGAGGTCATCAACAACGGAACCATCACCGGCGGTACATTTAGCGGCGGGATTACCGGCAACCCCGCGCTTGCCACCGGCAGCGGCACGGAGACAGACCCCTATCAAATTGGCACCGCCGAGGGGCTGAAGCGGTTCCGGGATATTGTCAACGGCGAAAACGGTAGGACACAAAAGTTAGATGCCTGCGCCACCCTGACAGCCGATATCGTTTTGAACGACGGCACTTTTGACGAGGACGGCAATTACACCCCCGGCCCCAGCAGTGCTGCCCTTACGGAATGGTCGCCTATGGGCGTAAGCAATTCTACCGTTTACGCGGGCACTTTTGACGGTGCGGGGCATACCATACAGGGCGTATATTGTAATAGCTACCGGGGAGCTTCCGGATTGTTCGGGTATATAGATGGGGCAACTATCCAAGGCGTAAGGGTAACAGGCTACTTTAACGCGAACAACGCTGAACAAGCGGGCTGTATTGCAGCACTTGCGAAAAGCTCCCGCATTACGGGCTGTGTGAGCACCGCTTCTATAAATGGACATCACTCTTTTCAGTCTTCGACAGGTGGCATTGTTGGAATTGCAGATTCTAGCACCCAAGTAAGTGACTGTATCAATTATGGCACTGTAAAGTGCACCCCTTCCAATTATTACGCTACCTTTGCAGGCGGCATTGTCGGATGTCTTGCAGATTATTCCACCGTTACAAATTGCAGTAACTTCGGCACCATAATCGGCCTTGTCAACAGCAGTTCCACCCAAACGATTTATGTTGGCGGCATTGTTGGAACTGCTCGGCTTGAAAGTATATCCGATTGCTACAACGCTGGTGCTGTAAGAATCGATGAACAAGGCAATTCGTCCGCCACGCAAGGGGCCGGCGGCATTGCAGGATACGCGGGAGATGATGCCCAATATCTGACACATATTTCCAACTGTTATAACGTTGGCAGTGTCACAGCTGCCAATGCAAATGCAATGCTGGGCGGTATTGTGGGTAGGTCTGGCTATGATAGTGTTGCCATCACAAACTGCTACTACCTGACCGGCACCGCCGGGCAGGTTTACGGCGATGGCAAAGCCACCGTCACCAACACCACCGAAAAATCTGCCTTTGACTTTGCCAACGGCGGCGTGCTGGCCCTGCTGATGGCAGACCGCCCGGCCGACGCCCAGCCGTGGGACACCACCTGCAAATATCTGGAATCCGCCGGGATGACCCTGCCGGTATTGGCCAGGCAAAACCTGACCGTCCACGACCATGTGTGGAGCACCTACACGACCGACACTGCGGCCAAGACCCACACCCACAGCTGTGCCTGCGGCGTTGTGGAGACGGAAGCCTGCACCATCACCCCGGCCACCTGCAAGGATGTGTCGGCCTGCGCTGTCTGCGGTCAGCAGTACGGCGGCCTTGACCCCCACAACCACGCGGACTTACAGCACTTCCCCGCTGTGGCGGCCACCACGGACGCCGAGGGCAATAAGGAATACTGGTACTGCGGCGGCTGCGGCAAGTATTTTGCCGACGCTCAGGCCAGCCGTGAACTCCGGCAGGCGGACACCGTCACCGAGA
>ENA-ORNT01000651-ORNT01000651.1-human-gut-metagenome-genome-assembly--contig:-NODE-651-length-24918-cov-19.819853_pt1 | contig 24918 bp, 42 predicted proteins | sample MGYA00242120_ERZ509032 | MGnify/ENA primary metagenome ERZ509032 (study PRJEB26280, sample SAMEA2338729) | human gut metagenome | biome: human gut; feature: human-associated habitat; material: faeces...
AAGGTAAGTGAAAATTCTGACATGGCAAAATCCTGGGCAACTTTTTGTTGCTCAGACACTTATAAATAATGTTAAACTATAGTGTTGCGGAATTAAGGGTATTTATTTCTTCTTGGACAACGAACACTTCAATATGGGTAAAGACGATATTGTTGAATATTTAGAGCGTGATTAACCATGGTAACATTGGAAGATATTTTAAATACGTACTTCGGAAGTGATGTATGTATTGGAGAAACATTGGCAGACATACCTGCTGATGGTTTAAGTCTAGAAGAAGCTCATCAACTTTATATGAAAACTATGAATAAGGTTGAAGAAGATATTTTCTTCAGACTTGCTGACGGTGAGATTCAAGTTCTTACAAGTGACGAGGAAGTTCATAAGAAGAATGCTTTGGATGAACTTGTAAAATCAATTAGTTATATTGACGTTGTATTCAAGTATGACGATGAAATCTTTGTCGTAAGAGTTGTCACAGAACTTATAGACTTAGATCATTACGATGATCTTTGGGATTGGTGGTGTGGAGTCGATAATCAGACTGTCAAGCATCCAAGCCTCAACGTTGAGGTAACTGGAAAGAAATATGAAAATGGAGACGTTTCTCCAGATGGAATTTACGTAAACGTTTATCTTGATTCAAATGACAATGAACCAAAGAAAGCAGAAGTATTAAAAATAATATCAAACTTATAAAACATTCAACAAACAATGGAAATTCTTACAAATATCAAAAATGCAATTAACAATTTCGTTGCATCAAGTATCAAAAGTACTGAAGAGAGACAGAAGCGTGAGCTTGCTGCAAGAGAGGCACGCTTAAAGAAGAAAATCGCTACAGATGGAGATGAAATGATCCAGGTTAAAGAGTTTGATGGCTCTTTGTATTTTGCATTTGATGGCGTTCCTCTTGTACGAACCAATCTTCTGAAAGAGGATATTACAGATGCAATTAAGCATTCTCGTGAGGATTACCTGGCGTTTATGTTGAAGGAGTCAAAGAAATAATTTACACTTAAATTATATAATTTATGGAAGAGCAAAACAAAACATTAAGATTTGAGATTTATGCACTTGGCGCAGCAGAAATTAATGTTGTGTCATACTCATATCTAAAGTACAAGAATTCGAATATCATATCAATGCAGGTAAATGATGACAAGTCATTGCTCCAGTTCATTAAATCAAAAGCTATGAATGGCATTCCTATGATGATAAAAAATGGTGGTAATCACACTGTTCTTACATTTATGTTTGAAGAGCAATCTTTAAAGGTTATCATTAAAGATGTGACATTTGAAGATTGTGTTACTAACACAAAGGCTATTGATTTGCAGCCTGTTGTTACAGACTCACCTATAGATTCAATCATGTTATCTCTGGAATTTCCAGATGATATGTTGATGATAGACGATATGATCAACATTATACAAGCTATCACAGATGAGTACGGTTATCACGATTTGTACACAATGGTAGATAACATCCCAACAGAATATACAAAGATGTTCTTCAAGTCATTGTTGAACGAAGCTTTTTACTTGGATCATAGTTCACATTACAACAAGGTAATGTCAGAATGCTGCCAGGAAATTGTTTCAGCAATTCGCAAGAAATATCTGGGCCTAGATTTAATGGAAGTTGTCAAAATATACCAAGAGAATCCAGATCGTGATATTGTGAAAGAAGTTGTTGAGGAGAAATATCCTAACTATGGGCTAACGGAGGAACAAGAAGAAATTGTTAAACGTTATGAGGCCATTAGAAAGGAAATGAAAGATGCTGGAATCATCACGTTCAATAATCCAAAAGATTGTAAGTCATGGGCTATCAACGGAAACAAGATTCCAAAGAATTGGTCAATTATGAACTCTTACGAGCTGTCTAAGAATAGTAATAAGTATGCAGTTCTTTGTGTTGAAGATGATACATACACAGCAAGACAAATCACCCCAGATGATATTGCAGGTTATTCTGACTTATCTGATACTTTTATCGTAGCACAAAAAGATGAAGAAAGATAAATTAGACTTCAAATATAAAGCACAAGTAATTATGGCTATAACAATAGCTGTACTTGCGCTTGCATACCTTCAGCTTCTGATTTCATCCAGATTACGTGAAAAAGAACAGGAATACAGGACTGACAGCTTATTGTTTGAACTTGACAAATATCAACAGGCAGACAGATATGATGTCGGATATGCAGATGGTCTTGCTCATAGAAAACGTATGAGAACAGAAGCAGAAAAGGAATTGGTAAAATTAAACAAGGAATTTGACAGACAATAATATAAACAATTAAACATCAATCAATTATGTTTGAAAATGCAAATACAGCTGAAGAGAAGTTACAGGAACTTCTCAAGCAATCTAATGTAAAGGACATTCAAGACTGTTCTGAAGGTCTTTTTTGGGGAATAGGAAATTACCCTATGAAAGATTGTATCTTTATTTTCCGCAGAGAGGATAAGGAAAAGTATATCAGAGTTGAAGTATTTCCTAGCTATGAGGATCTTCGAAAAGAGAAGGCTTTCTTTGAGCGTATGAAAAATGACTGTCTTGAAGGAGGTTGTTTCGAAAGACTTGGCAGATTGTACGACTGGTACGAGAATGGCACAAAAGAAAATGCTCCACACCCAGCAGATATGTTTTATGCCGATGCTATCAAGACAACTGAATATAAGAACGTGTGGAATCTTGAAGACGATGAGTTCACAGCTGATGATATTGTTACATGCAAGGACAATTTGCCTTTCATCTATGCTGGAAAGTGGCATAATAAGTTTGACAATGTTATCAGATACCGTGCGTATGCTGGAATTGATAGCAATGGAGAACTTGACATGCAATATAACAAAGTATGGCGTATGAGTTGTAATCATGGTAGAATCAAGCCAGCCACCGAAGAACAAAAGAAACTGCTGTTCGGTATGATTGAAAAGACTGGTATGACATGGAACAAGAATTTGTTCTGCTTCCAGAAAGCAATAACAAAAGATATGTCACTTAAGATTGGAGAGATGATTCTTGTCCGCAACACAGATAAAGAAACATGGAAACCAGCATTCTTCAGTAGATATACAAAATGGAATGGAGAGACTGTATGCAATATTATTGACGCAAGTGACAAAAAGTTCTCTCAGTTCATCAAATATGATAATAATTTAGCATATAAATAACATTTAAATAAATAAGTATAATGGCACAAAAAGCAACATCAAACATTCGCCCAGAAAATTACATTTCACAGCAAGGATCAAAGGCTACATTGTCTTTAGCAGATTTTGAAGATTCTCAGTTATTTGCAGAGCTGAGAAGAAGAGGTTACAATGGAGAACTCCGTGTTACAAAATTGATTGTTGTATGATTAAGAATTCATTAAAATATAACCCATGTTCCCTTTGCATTAATGGAAAGGATAAATATACAGGAAAATGTGTTGTTGATAAGAAAAGTTGTCCAGCTCATATAGCTTGTAAAAATCTTGAATCATTACTAAGGGATGACAGCTCGTTTTTAAATTATATCCCAGCAGAATTGCTTGTAGTAATTCTTCGTAAACTGGGATATAGTGGAGAGTTGAGAACAGTAGAAGTAACTAAAATATAGTATATGAACAAAGAAAGAAGAGACAGACTCTCAGACGTTATAGCATCTCTTGAAGAAGCAAAAGATCTTCTGGAGGATGTTAAGAACGATGAACAGGATGCTTTTGATAACATGCCAGTTGGATTGCAGTGTTCAGAAAGAGGTTCAAAAATGGAAGACTATATTGAACTTATGGAAGACGCTGTAGATCAGATTGACAATGTGTGTGTGTTCATTGAAAAGAATATAATTAAAAAACGCTAAAATATTTGGTAGTACAAAACATTAATATTACTTTTGCAGAAAATATTAATAGTATGGATAGAGTTGATTTTTGTAAAATGCTTATCAGTCTGAGAGAGAAATCTGGAATTGGTAAGAACGAAATGTGCAGAATGGCTGGTTTTACATTCAATCAGTTACAGTTATTGGAAAATAAACCAAACAATTTTTCAATAGACAAGGTTTTTGTATATTTAAATACATTAAATCATGTTTTAGTATTGGATGGAGAAGAATATTGCGTGCAAATAAGAAATATATCAGATGTATCAAAATGGTTAAAAAAAGCACGAGGGGCAAATTTTACTCAACGTTCACTTGCAACAGTAATAGGATGTTCTTATCCTACAATAGCAAATATTGAAAGAGATGCCAATAAAATTTCAATTGACATTTTTTTAAAAATAGCACATGTGCTTAATTATACTGTTAAAATTGAAAGTGTATGACAAATAATAATTTTAAAAAATCATCTTGGAAATATAAGAATATGTCGCCAAGTGAAAGAGGCATAACTATAGTTCTGCCTTTGCTTCCAATTACAGCAGTACTTACATTACATATAATTGGTGTAACAGGCCATACTGATGATGGCCATTACATTAAAACATATTTTGAGAGCTTTGTCAAAAGCCAGTTATCGTTATGGATATGGTTAGCATATATTTTTGTGTTTTCGCTCTTATATATAAGTATCAAGAAACGACATAAATATTATGCTACGTTATCAGCAGAAGAATTGGCTATTATCAAGCAGCAGCATAAAAAATATGTAGTTTTGTGGGGTCTGTTCGTTGTAAGTGCACCGTTTATTGGCATTGGTTTTATGATGCTTGAAGAATTTATAAAAAAGAGTGAAACAATTAAAGCAACCCTTACTATTATTGGTTGGTTAATAGCAAGTATTATTTATTTGCTTGTAAAAGCAGATATAAGAAAACCGAAATGAACAAAGATAACTTTAATAAGTTTTCTATTAGCACATATTATAAAATAAAAATGTATGATTAGTATTTTTAAAAAGTCATCCTGGAAATATAAGAATGCGACACCAAACGATAGAGGGCAGTTAATAGTCATGCCATTTATCCCATTACAATTATTGTTGTTATGGCATATTGGCGGTGTCGTTGCAACTGTTGAGAATAATTACATCATAAGATTTTTTGAATGCTTTGTGCGTAACGAATACTCATTGATCTTGTGGCTTGCATATTTTATTGCATTTTTCATTATCTATATATGTCACAAAAAACGAAAAAAATATTATTGTACATTGCCAAATAATGAATTAAAGGTAGTAAAGCAGCAACATAAAAAATATGTAATTATTTGGAGTACTGTTTTAATAATTACGCCATTTTTATGGGCCGTGATTGCAATTATACCGTATTATATATATGAACACGAGACACTGAAATCCATTATAAGTGGTATAGGTGTGCTTATTGTCAGTTTAATTTGCTTACATGCAAAAACTGAATATAGAAAACGAAAATGAACAAAAGTAACATGAAGGCCGATCCAAAAGAACGCAAGAAAACGCTGGACGCTTTCTTTGAGTTCTTTGACTTGAGCAAAATCTTGTTTAACCGCAGACTGAAGGAAATCTACAATGTAACAGATATACCTAAAAGAAGCAGGTTTTACAAGATGGCTCAAGATATGGCCGATAACTTACAAATTGATTGGTCAACTATGACACATGCGGATAGCAATCGTATCATGTTGGCTATGCTGGAAGATTCTTTCAACAAAATAGCAGAGATAGAAGATTCCAAATCTGTGGATATTATCGTTAAAATTAGAAGTAAATGAGTCGCTTGGAAGTTTTCGATTCGTATGCGCAGAAGATTTCTGATGAAAGCTCCGTCCCATATATCCATATCATAAGACTGAGAGATATGGGACTGCTTGATGAAAAATCAGTCAGAGATTTCTTAATTAGACATGACTGTGATGCCTTACTAAAAACAAAGAAGCTTACAGATACACAAGTGTATAATAAACTTGCTGGAATCTATGACCTAGATGTTAGACAGATACAGTATATAATCAATACCAAACGGAAAAAGCCGTATTATTGTACCTGTTGTGGTAAGCAAATCTCCAGGATTAAGTTTATGAGAAATCAAGGACTATGTGATAAATGCTTGTCTAACAAAATTTAAATTTTATTGTTATGGGTAATCTGTATTTAGATGCGTACAAGTTCTATAAAAGAACACACGCAAACAGCTTGTTGTTATTCCATGTAGGCTCCAGATATGAAGCTTGCGAAGAAGATGCAGCAAAACTGAGTGAGAAATGTGGCTATCTTTTATTGGAGAAAGATGGTATTAAGTTGTGCGGATTCCCAGATAATGAAGTTTCTGAAGTGATGGCACGCTTATCATCTGACTCTATTAATATGTATATTGTCGAATACCGTGATAATTGCGGAAATTTTTCCATTCCAAAAGTGAAACAAATAATGGAAGATATTGAGGCTGATTATTGATATTTTCGATATTATATATAAAAAATCTTAAACACTTGATATTAAACCACATTTAATAAGTATTTTGTTTAGTTTATACAAATCGCAAAATATTGGTTTACAGAAAGTTAAGTTAAAAATATTAGTTAATTTGCTTTGTCAAATCAAAGTATTTTTATAATTTTGCCACGCAATTCTGAATGAGTTGCGTGGTTTTTTATTGCGTAAAATATAAAATTGATTATAAATATGAACAGAATTAAGACTAAATTGAAGTTCAAGAAATCTGACCAGACAGGAAACTGGGTTGGGTTCGTATCTATCAACAAGGTTAACGGAATGATCAGAGGTGTACATGAGGATGACCCAGCACCAAAGAAGGTATGTGTTGTGACTCGTGACATCATCCCTTATATAGAAGGTGGCGTTCTGTACGATGTTGAGATGATACCTATGAAGGATAAGAACGCTGGCTACATTGTAGTTCAAGCAGATCCTCACGCTTTTAAGGCAACAATTGAAACAATTGTTGTAAAGAATGCGGTTTATGAGGTTCATGTGAAGTTTGGAAACAAGAAACTTGTTTTCAACCCAATGGATGGACAGCGTGATTCTGTTCGTGACATCAATTGTTTTATTAAGGTTTTGGAGCAGAGAAAGGACATTAAGGATCTGTTGACCGTGATTGACGATTTCAAGAACACTGGCTATGCTCTTTTGAAGCAGTTAAAAAAGGATGGTTACTATGTCGTTCCAGTGTCGCAGAAGAGGAAAGCTTCCTAGAAAGCGTAAAAAGGCTTGTATAAAGACTGACGGTAGAATGTCCTATTACGTCACTATCAAGCTGGCATTGGTAACTGGAGAGTACCCAGTTAAATTTTGGGTTAAATCAAAGGTTGTGAATGCTTTTAATCAAGAAGCAGGAATACCAATTCCTACTCCAACTGAATTCTGGTAAATCTGATATATTATGTTCAATATTCCAACAGAAGGTATAGCTACTGACGCAGCTCATTCCACAAAGAATAAGGTAACAGAGTTTCAAGGAATAGACTTGAAGACTGGAAAACGAATCTTTTATGAAAACTTAGGAAACAAAACCGTTAACATCGGTGAGTTCCTGGGTGTGGTAGAAGCCGTTAAGTACATAATTGAGAATGACTATTGGCCACGAGTTATATATACGGACAGTATGACTGCCATATCGTGGTTTAAAAACAAGAAGACAGCATCTAAGAAAAAATGCAGAGACCTTCAGAAAGCAGAAATTTTTCTCAAAGCCTTCTCTTGGGATGTTGACACAATAGAAGTTAGACATTGGAATAATCGTGAGTGGGGAGAAACACCTGCTGATTTTGGTAATAAATAAATTTGGGCTGAATACTATTATATATAGGGCTTTATTTTTCTATTTAAACGATTGGTAGGTATTTAGTTTGTAAAAAGATTGAGGATAACAACAACGTTCAGCCGACAATTCGGCTATTCTTCATAAATTTCGCTTGATTGAAGGCTGAACGTTTATATTGCGGAGTAGAGCAGTTGGTAGCTTGCCAGGCTCATAACCTGGAGGTCGACGGTTCGAGTCCGTCCTCCGCAACAACGCACTTTGTGCAAATAGATCTTTGACATATTGGAGAAAGCTTAACAATTTAAACGCATTATATATATGAACGATTTTAAAACAAGACGTGACAGTATCTTACAGGTATTCTCACAGGCAAAGGACGATCTTGAAAAGCTCAACTCTGATATTGATCACGAGATCGAGCAGAACAATCAGATGGTAGGTGATCTTCAGAAGAGAAACGATGAGTTGGCTCAGATGAAGAAGAACAACGTAAGTTCTATCAAGTCGTTCTCGAAATTCTTCCAGTAAGAATCAAACATATTAAGGAGGCTATAATGGTGGAAGTGGTAGACACGCATTTTGAAGTGAAGAATGGCTGTCAATTCAACGCACATGACATCTGGGTTCGAATCCCAGTTATAGCCCAAGAATTTATGTATTTGCCATAATACGATAAAATTTTAAATGTTTGGGCCGCATACGTGCGGCTTTTGGGGTTGTAGCTCAGTTGGCTAGAGCGTCTGGTTTGCATCCAGAAAGTCGTGAGTTCGAATCTCACCTTCTCCACATTGCTTATTGGATAAATGGTGTAACATGGTTTAAATTTTAAGGTAAGTTGTGAAACTTGCCTTAAATGGAACAGTAGCTCAGTTGGTTAGAGTGCTCGGCTTATATCCAAGCGGTCGGAAGTTCGAGTCTTCCCTGTTCCACAAATAACGGTTCTGTAGCTCAGTTGGTCAGAGCAGCTGACTGTTAATCAGCAGGTCACAGGTTCAAGTCCTGTCAGTTCCGCAGTTTGTTTTCATATTTTTTAAGGTTGATAGTTTTATTTTTATTGTTTATTGTTTGATGTTTACTAACCTGGGAGAGTGATGGCTCCCAGGTTTTTATTTGCAACAGTATTTCAATTGGCAGAATGTTAGTCTCCAAAACTAAAGGTTGATGGTTCGAGTCCATCCTGTTGTGCTAGATGTTTAATTAAATTGTTTGAAAGATGAAAGTTATTAAGTTTATCAAGAAAGCTGTAAAATGGTATTGCAAAATGGCTGTAGCAAGCAATATTGCATATCCCACTGGAACTGTACCACCAACGGTATAGCTCCTTTTTGATTGACGTGATAACTGTTTTTGGAGAAATGGCCGAGTGGTAAGGCAGCTCATTGCTAACGAGTAATACAGAAATGTATCGGAGGTTCGATTCCTTCTTTCTCCGCAATTATTAATCAAAACATATTATATTATGAGTCAAAATTCTTCTTCAAACAGTGGTGGAATAGGTCTGTGCGGCCTGTTAACCGTAGCATTCATCGTTTTAAAGTTATGCAACGTAATTGCCTGGTCATGGGTATGGGTGTTGGCACCGCTCTGGATTCCAGCAGCTATCGCATTGGTCATCATCGTGATCTGTTTGCTGATTTGGCTTATTGATCATAAGTAATCTCGCTTTCTCCAGTATGTTGAAATACTGCCTCATGGTGTAACTGGAAACACAACAGATTTTGGTTCTGTTATTCATGGTTCGAATCCGTGTGAGGTAACTAACAAAATTGATGAATTAATCTCGCATATTGATTAAAGAAGTTTTTATATGAAATTTTTAAATGGAAACGGACAACAGGAAGTTGACGCATTCTTGTATCATCTCTGCAATTTATTGGCAGCAGTAGAAGAGAGCAAGCATGAACAGTCAGTTTCCGACAAACTCAACAAGAAGTTGTTTAATGATAACGCTATTGAGTTTAAAACCAACTTGCTAACATTTGTGAAGTCTGGGGACCATATCGGGTTCAACTTTATGAACGTAGTCGCATTTACAAACAAGGCTAACAACATTGTCAACCTTGTCAAGAGCAACTACAAGGAAGATGAATTCAAGCCAGTTTGCTGCCATTTGGATAACAAACAGGTACATGTGAATGATTTGCAATATGGTCTTACATACGCCTTGGTCACAAATCCACACAAGCCTTGGAATTCAATCATAGGCTTTTGCAAGTATATCGGCAACGGTAACATTTATGTCATTGGTACAGATTTGAGTGAGTACTTTGTATCATTGTCTGGTTGCGATGAGCAGTTCTTTGCTTACCGAGTAGATTTTCTTGAAGCGTACACAAAATAAAATTCAGATCGGGCTGGAGGAGTCATAAACGGCCTTCCAGCCTTTTTGTTTAATGAATTATAAACTGATAAACAATAAAATTATGAACATAACAAAGGCTATTGCAGAAGAAATTGCCGACCAGATGATAAAACCTATGGTTGATCATCAGATTGCGCAGGAAACTAAAATGAAGGAGTACTGTACGCTTATTATATTGGGCAATGTTCCTGTATCAATTCAGAAAGAATACAAAGCTCACAAAGAATATTTCCAGCATTTGTCTAACGCTTATTTGTGCAATGGAAATGCACAAATTTATGTGAGTGTTGAACCTTTTAAGGTTCCTTTGAATAATCGTTCATATCGCTATGAATGTACAAAGGAACAGTACGACTACATCGTAAAGATGGAGAAAGACATCAGCAATTTGATTTCAGAAAAGAGAAAGATAAAGGAATCAATTATATCAACTCTGCTTTCTCTTAGAACGATCAAACGAGTTATTGAGCAGTTCCCAGATGCAGCTCCTTTTGCAAAGAAGTATCAAAAAGGAACGACAACTGCTGTTTCAGTTCCTATTGAAACAATAAACAAGACGTTGAACAAATACAAGAAGTAATATATGGCTATAGTACAAGTTGACCTGTCTGAGTATGATATGCTCAGACAGGCAAAACAAAAGGCTGAAGATGAATGTGCAGAGCTGAAGGAAAACATTAAGGCTATTAAGAATTCATCAAAAGCCATTGTTAAAACGGTCCATGTAAAGAATCGTGTTCAATTTGATATAGACAAGATAATTTCAAACACGATTCAAAAATATACGGACTATGAAAGAAGAAGATTTGATAGTCCTTTTTGGGACAATTCAATTAACAGTACAGTATTATACGAAAGTTTACGTGCAGCATTACATGTTCGTGACGCATTTTCATACAAAGAAGATGCTGAAGGTGAAGTTTCTGAATCTTTTGTTAATTTTGAAGACGTAAGAATCAAGGTTGAAAACAAGATGCAAGATGAAATCAACAAGAGCATTAAAGAATGTGATAATGCAAAAACTGAATATCTTGCAAGAAAGGATCAGCTTGATAAAGAAAAGGATGAGATCATCCAGAAATATAAAGAAGAGTGTTATAAGCAGCTGGAGGCTAGATTTGATCAACAGATAACTGGTCTTAAATACAACTTGACAGAACAGTCTGGAAAGGTTTCTCACCTTCAAGGCGTAATTGACACGAAGGATGAAGAGATTGCTAAGTTGAAGGAAGAGATTGAAGCTTTAACGAAGAAGAAATCTCATTGGTGGGACTAGATAGCAATTATTATTGTATGGAACTTGAAGATTATAAAAGAGCAAAACAGCTACAAGAAGAAACACTCCCAGCTTTTGAAAGATTGAAAAAAGCTGTTTCTGCTGGCACGCTTGACAAGGCAACAACAACGAAATCTTTATCAGTAAACAGTATAGAGATTACATCAATGTTTTGATTAAGTTAGGCTTTAAGCAATTATATTATAAATCATTTAAAGAAAAGGAGATTACTAAGTATGAATGCAATTAAGAATCAATTGGAAAAGATGGGCTACGATTATGCTGTAGCCATTGCAACAAAGGCTGAAATCGAGAACGGTGCAGCTTGTGGCCAACTCGCTATTATTTGTGAGTAAGTAATTAACTACCCTCTCCTTAGTAACAAGGAGAGGGTAAAAAGAAGAGAATATGAGTATATCAAACGCAAAATATTACCTCAATTATATAATCGTAAACTATGAGGACAATATATACATGCAAAAAGTTATTGAGCAGATTAAAATGGCACTTAAAGAGTTGGAGGACTAAAATATGGAGAAAATATATAAAGGAGAAATTCAGAGATTACTGCCTATCTTTCAAGCAATAGCAGATGGCAGGACTATTCAATTTGCAGTAAATGACAATGATTGGATAGATATAGATGGTGACGAGGACGGTTTTACTCTTGAAACACTCGTAGGTAATCCACAATGTTATCGCATCAAGACAGAACCAAAGTGCCGCCCTTTTGCCAACGCAGAAGAGTGCTGGGCTGAAATGCTCAAACATCAGCCGTTTGGGTGGGTAAAGGATAAAGATAATGGAAATTATTCATTAATCACGGATGTTGATGATACTGAATGTGAAATATCATTAAACGGATGCTGTGGATGTTGTATGGATTATGTACGGATTCATTTCACCTTTGCCGATGGAGTTCCATTTGGCATGGAGGAATAGTTATGCCTGATACAAGTTTGATGGAAAAGATGCTCCCAATGAAGATTAGTAATTGGGAGTCAATCGAATATAGCTATGAAATCAATTGTCCAAATGAAGATTGTGACAATAAGAGTTGGTACGATGATGCCAGAAATATCGTTGGATGGTGTGACACACCATACGGATATATGATAGTCTGTGAGTGTAATAAATGCTTCACAAAGTACAGATTTCATGGTATTATATCTGGTGATAAATTTGATTTTGAAAATTTCGCAAAAAATTTCTTGTTTCGTATTGAAACAGAAAAGGAAAAGAATAAATAATTATGTATAGGCCAATTGAAATGTATCAGATAGTCTGTGACAGGTGTGGAGAAGTGTTTGGCGGTACAGATACATGCTCTTCATTATTCAGAGATAAAGACACTGATATTAGCGACTACTCAGACTGGGAAGAAATTGATGGCAAGCATTATTGTCCAGACTGTTATGAAGTAGAAATCATAAATGGAATGTATAACGTTAAACCAAAACAATAAATGATTGGGGATTTGATACTGTTCTTTAAAGAATGGTGGAAGCAAAATATAACTTGCGTACATTATTACCGATACAGAGAAATTGGTGGTCATTCTTATAAAGAATGCTCTAAGTGCGGCAGAACTAAAAGATAACAAAGTATGGAGAATGAATATATAATCACTAATGTTAAGTGGGTTTCTTATCTGTATCATGTTATGTATTGCGCAAAACATAACACTGGGCACATCAGAGGTTTAACATCTGAACAATACAAATATCTCAAGCCAATAGTAGAAAAATTATTGGTTGAACATTGTGGAAAAGCGTATCACTATGAAAATGGAATATGGTGTCCAATAGATGATAACTTGAAAGAAATTATATTCAAAATCAAAGAGTGGTTCAAAGAGCTTGAAGAGCATCCAGAATTGTTAGCAGAGCATGAAGAGGATATAATTTTCTATGTGGATCAGATATGGAACGGAACAAGTTTTATGTATAAAGAATTTAAAAGAGATAAAAATGGGAAGAGGCATTATACAGGAGTTGAACCAACATGGGTCTGATGAAGGTGTTATTATGTATCATCTTCAACCAAGAATTAATACTACTGTAATTCTTAATAGTGGTACCCCTATTGAACAATATGGACGTATTAAAAGAAGTAACAAACGTAAAAATAAATAGTATGAAGAAGGTTTTATTTTTTGCGCTGGCAGTTCTTATTGCTGGTTGCGTCAGTAGAGGAACTAATGTTCCTGTAACAGATTCAGTTGATAATTTTAAAGTTGAAAAGCTTTTTAATGTTGATGGTGTAACTGTGTATCGCTTCTATGATTCTGGAAGAGAAGTGTATTTCACTAACAAGACTGACAAAATTTGCTATTATGATGCAGCTGAAGGGTTCAGAGTAGAAACTCTGTGTAACGAATAAGTTAGAGTTGTAACATGTTTTAAATAAAAGTATATGAAAGATTTTAGAGGTAAAGAACTCAAAGAAGGTGATATTGTTGTCTTCTTTGAATGCACAAGTACTAGAGCTGGTCGACTGATTGAAGCCCAGGTCGTAGGAAGCTGCAAGCGTGGCGGGTATGACTGTGTTGAAATGAAGGTTCTCAGTGGAAGACAATATGGCATTGGCGACATTGAAGTACGTGCCGAGCATAATGTAGCTAAATTATAAATCATTATAGATATGAAAAAGTATATTGGAACAAAAGAGGTAATGGCAGAACCTATGTTAAAATCTGTCGCAGTAGCTAATGGCTGGGCGAGAACTTCAAATGATAAGGTTGACCTGGCAGGTTATCATGTACAGTACAACAATCCAGATGGAACAACTTATGACAGTTGGTCTCCAAAGGATGTTTTTGAGAAGTCGTACAAGTGCGCTGAGACATACGTAAACAGACTCTATATTGAGCTGGAAGATGTTGAAAGCCGCCATAAGAAATTGGCCGCATTCCTGGAAAGTGAGTACTTCCGCAAGATTAAGGAAGAAGGCACTAAATTCTTGTTGACTCTTCAGAGTATGGTAATGACTCAATACTCTTGTATTTTGAGTCAGCGCATCAACGACAAGTTTGTTGGTGATCTTCCAGGAATGCCATTTGGAATCGCTATCGAAGCATTAAAGTTCGGATTGCCAGTAAGACGTAAGGGCTGGAATGGTAAGGGCATGTTCGTTGTCAAGCAGGTTAGCTGCAATGTGGAAGGAGATGTTATACCTAAAATGCAATCATTGCCTCAGCCAGTCAAGAATATCTTGATGAAACGTAAGCAACCTTGCATTAATTATACATACCAGTTGCTTCTTGTCCAGAAGTCTGGACGTGCAGATTCCTGGACCGCTTCTTCCAGCGATATTTTTGCTGATGATTGGGAGATTGTTATGGAGGAGTGATCATGTGCAAAGAGTCGTTGGATAGTATAGTTGCTGGAGACAAAGTTGTTTTGTCAACCATGAACAAGATGACTGTTCTCATAGTTAGCAGAACAACGAAAACGAAAATCATTTGTGGAAACAAAAGGTTTGCCAGAAAAGATGGTTTACCTACTCCACGGTACAGTTGGTGTTGCGAACACATTGTACCGTGGACCCCAGAACTACAAAAGGAAATTGATGAGGCATATAAGCGATCTCAGTTAAGAAAAGAGTTTGTTGAATGCCTGGATTATTTCGATGAGCTTCCTATTAATGTTATTGAACAGATTATATCTATATTCAAAGAACATAAGAAGAAGTGATTTTAAGTCCCAATATATATGGTCTGGCTATGTATATTGGGACTTTTTATGCAGTTTATGAATCTAGTGCATAAAAGAACACAAAACAATAATAATACATATATTAACTGTTATTGAATATTAATTATAGTTACTTAACATAAAATACAAGAACTTTATAGTTATTTTTCAAACCTAAATCAGTATCTTTGCACTATCAAGTTGAACCGCAGACGTGATGATTTATGAGTCTTATGCACAAAATTTTTATGCAGTAAAAATATAAAGCATTGACAATCAGACAAATAAACGGTGTGCAGTGAATTCCCTCCAGCTCCACCCTATTTGACAGAAACAAAAAACTCGCAGATTCTTTCTTTAGAATTTGCGAGTTTTTATTTTGCTGTTATTGTTTTCTCAAACTTTCACGATACTTCAGAGGTGACATGTGCAGATGCTCTCTTACATATTTACCGAAGAATGAGGTATTGGAGAAGCCCAGTATACCTGAAATCTCCTTGATTGTTTTCGTTGTAGAACGGAGATAATAGGTGATATCAGCAAGCGTATACTCCGTAATCCACTCGATGGCTGTCTTGCCGGAATGGCGCTTGCAGATGATGGAGAGATATTTTGGCGTGATGCAAAGCTGCTGCGCAAAATATTCTACAGGCTGATGCTTGATTTCGCTCTGCTGCAACATCTCCAGAAACTTATCAAAGAAATCGCTGGCACTGGTTCCCAACGTTTCTTTCGGGAGATCTGTCAGCAAAAGATTGCTCACAGCAAGAAGAGCACTCTTCAGGAGCGTCTCCACTATCTCACGGCGATATGGTTTCCACGAACTGCGGTCGTTGAACTTCGGATCCAGACAGAGGCGCACCAAGTCGGTAAACTTAGAATAGAATACCATATCCACCTCGTTCATCTTCAACACCGAAACCTTGCTCACATACATGGCACGGTTCCATACCGAGATATGAGAACGAAGAATACCAAGCAAGCCGTGATTGCTGACACACATGGCTGTGCATGCAAAATCTTCCGACACCTCTTTGATGTCGAGAATAGAGTTAGGCGGACTGATAAATATATCGCCCTTCTCCACGGTGAATTCCCGCCCGTTGAGTTCAGCTCTCAGGCTGCCTCTCTGACAGGATGCAATCATGTTCATCTGGAATCTCATAGGGTCGGGGTTCTGCAACACCTTGACATTATCTATAATCAAGATGTCCTCATCCAGATAGCTCGCACTGATTTCTGCACTCTGTGCGAACTCACCTTCTTCGATACGCTGCCTGACGTCCTTCTGTTCTTTCATTAATATGATTTTTAAATTTCTTCACTCTTCGCTCTTCACTCTTCCCTATCAAAAAGCCTCTCTGTATTTGTTTTCGTCCTTATCCTCCAACATAGAGAGATAACTCTGATAGCGGCTAGCTGCAATATAATGTTCCTCAACCGCCTTGATTACCGCGCACCCCGGTTCGTGGGTATGGGTACAGTCAGAGAACTTACAATCCTGAGAGAACTTGAAGATTTCCTTAAAATAGCTGGTCAGCTCTTCCTTTTCGATATCAAAGGTACCAAAACCCTTGATGCCCGGAGTATCAATGAGATAACCACCTTCCGGCAGTTCCAGCATCTCACTGAAGGTTGTGGTATGCATTCCGCTATTATGCGCCTCGCTGATTTCGGCGGTACGCTGCTCTGCATCAGGAATGAGCTGGTTGATGAGGGTTGACTTTCCTACCCCGCTGTTGCCGCTCAACAAAGATTTCTTATCCTTGATAAGAGGTCGCAACAGTTCAACACCTTCGCCTGTAGCTGCCGACAATTCGATACATTTATATCCGATGGTCTCATAGAGCGTACACATCATCTTCTCGTAATGCAATTCTTCTTCTGAAAGTATGTCACTTTTATTGAAGATGATGATAACAGGCACTCTGTAGGCCTCAGCGCCAGCAAGGAATCGGTCGATGAAGGTAGTAGAAGTCTGCGGATAATTCACCGTTACCACAAGCAGCGCCTGGTCTACATTAGCAGCCAGAATATGACTCTGCTTACTGAGGTTAGGTGATTTACGAATGATATAGTTTTGGCGGTCTTCGATAGAAGAGATAAATGCCGTACCCTCCTGATTGGTAATAAGCTGCACATAATCGCCTACAGCCACAGGATTGGTGCTGCGGATGCCCTTCAATCTGAAATTGCCCTTGATTTTACTTTCAATCAGCTGGCCATCGTCTGTCTTGACGGTGTACCAGCTGCCTGTATTTTTAATAACGAGTCCTCTCATTATCACTTATTAAATAATGTAAGTCCAGAATGATTTAGACTGTCATGATTTCCTTCTCCTTCTCGTCCATCAGGTTTTCGAGCTGCTTGATGTACTTGTCGTGGAGTTTCTGCAAATCGTTCTCAGCATCCTTCTCCAAGTCTTCAGAAAGTCCATCCTTGATAGCTTTCTTCAACTTTTCCTTGATTTCCTGGCGCACGTTGCGCACCTCAATCTTAGCACGCTCAGCAATCTTATTACACTGCTTTACGAGTTCCTTACGGCGCTCACCTGTTGGCTGAGGAATACCCAGACGTACGATTTCGCCATTGTTCTCAGGAGTGATACCTACACCACTATCCATAATAGCCTTTTCGATATCCTTGATAGCCTTTTTGTCCCAAGGACGGATAGCGATAGTACGGGCATCAGGGGTTGTAACTGTAGCTACCTGGTTCAGAGGAACCATACTGCCATAACTATTTACGCGCACACCATCGAGGATGGCTACATTAGCACGACCAGCACGAACATGAGAGAGTTCCTCTGCGAGATACATTGCTGCCATCTCCATACGCTCTGCTGCAGAATTCAAAGTTTCTTTAACGTCTATCATAATTATATGTTTTTATTTTATTAATTCTAATCTTTTCAATTCTTCGCCCACATAGTTGGTGAGTTCTACAAACTGCTGGATAGTGAGCTGTTCAGGGCGCTTGGTCATAATGTCTGTGGTGTAGAAATCCTCGCGTGGGGTTACACCCGGGAACATCTGCTTGAGGCTTACACGGAGCATCTTGCGACGCTGGTTGAAGACAGTCTTTACCAGACGCTTAAACAGTTTTTCATCACAGCCAAGGTCAGTCACCTTGTTGCGAGTCATGCGGATTACCGCACTCTTTACCTTTGGTGGTGGGTTGAACACATTCTCATCTACCGTAAAGAGATATTCCACATCATACCATGCCTGGATGAGCACACTGAGGATACCATAGGCTTTGTTGCCTGGTTCTGATGCCATACGCAATGCCACCTCGCGCTGGATCATTCCGGTACAGCAAGGAATGAGATCCTTGTAATCGAGCATCTTGAAGAATATCTGCGATGAGATATCGTATGGATAATTACCCGTCAGCACAAACTGCTTTCCATCGAATATCTGGTTCAAATCCATTCTCAGGAAGTCTTCACCGATGATATTATCCTTGAGTGTCGGGAAATTCTCATGAAGATACGCCACCGACTCCGAGTCGATTTCCACCGCCTTGACGGGTCTTGGTTTCTCTACGAGATATTGGGTAAGAACGCCCATACCTGGTCCGATTTCGAGAACAGGTATATCCGGGCAGGCATCCACCGTATCGGCGATGCGCTTTGCTATATTGAGGTCGGTCAAGAAGTGCTGACCGAGATTCTTCTTAGGCTTTACAGCTTTCATATCTTATCTTTATATTATATATTTTGCAAAAATACGATTATTTTTTGAGAATCCACACGAAGTATGCGATTTTTTTTATCTTTTTGGGTAAAAAAGGGAAAGAGCCACTTGTTTCTTTAAAAAAAGGCTATACTTTTAGCCATAAATGGCGCCCAAGCGTTTATTTATGCTAAAAATATGCAGATTCGAACGATATTGTCAATAAAAGTATTATCTTTGCATCTAATTATGGATATAAAGAAGATAGCAAACAACATATGGAAGGTGGCTTTGTCGCTCATTCTGGGTGGCGCCATCCTTTATTGGATGTATCGCGGATTCGACTTCAAGCAAGTAGAAGATGTTCTGCTTCACAAGATGAGTTGGACCTGGATGCTGCTGTCGTTCCCTTTTGGCATCTCTGCCCAGGTGTTCAGAGGATGGAGATGGAAACAGTCGCTGGAACCATTAGGCGAGAAGGCCCGCTCCAGTATCAGCGTCTACTCCATCTTCCTGTCCTATGCTCTGAGTCTTGTAATTCCTCGTGCGGGCGAGTTTGCCAGATGCGGCGTATTGAAGAAATGGGATGATGTTTCGTTTCCGAAAGCCCTGGGTACCGTCGTTACAGAAAGAGCCATCGATTCTCTCCTCGTACTGCTGATTACAGCGCTGGTCTTTGTGATGCAGATTCCGGTATTCCTCAATTTCTTTGAGAAAACAGGTACGAGCATGGACAGTTTATTCTGCCAGTTTACAGCCACAGGTTACATAGTGACTGCTATCTGTGGCATAGCAGTACTCATCCTGGCTCACTATCTGCTCAAGCGACTCGCTATATATAATAAGGTGAAAGCAACACTGGGAGGACTCTGGCAAGGTATCATCTCGCTGAAAGGTGTCAGAAATGTACCGCTCTACATCGCCCTTACACTGGGCATCTGGTTGAGTTATTTCTTCCACTACTATCTCACCTTCCAATGCTTCGAAGCAACCTCCCATCTCAATCTGATGTGCGGTCTGGTGACATTCATCGTGGGCAGCATAGCGGTCATCGTACCTACTCCAAACGGAGCCGGTCCTTGGCATTTTGCCGTCAAGACAATGCTCATTCTCTATGGCATTCAGGCAAACGATGCCCTCTTCTTCGTTCTCATCGTACACTCCGTGCAAACCCTGCTTGTAGTCCTTTTGGGAATCTATGCCTGGATAGCACTGGCGTTTACCGGGAAAGTGAAGAGTGAGGAGTGAAGAATCCTCTTGCTTTAGGGGCGTATGTCCAACTTAACATTGAACATTTAACATTAAAATAAAAATAATATGGCTGACATTAAGAATTTGAACCCAGTTGAAATCTGGCGTAACTTTGACAAGTTAACACAAGTTCCACGTCCATCAGGACATTTGGAAAAGATTCAGGCTTATTTGCTCGATTGGGCAAAAGAAGCAGGTGTAGAGGCTTTCCAAGACCCAGCAGGCAACATCGTGATGCGCAAACCTGCTACTCCAGGTATGGAGAACCGCAAAGGCGTTATTATGCAGGCGCACATGGACATGGTTCCTCAGAAAGCACCAGACAGCAAGCATAATTTTGAAACAGACCCTATCGAAACCATCATCGATGGCGACTGGGTACGTGCTAATCATACAACACTCGGTAGCGACGACGGACTTGGCGTAGCTACTATCATGGCAGTAATGGAGTCAAAAGATTTGCAGCACGGTCCTATCGAGGGCTTGATTACCGCTGACGAAGAGACAGGCATGTATGGTGCCAACGATCTCCCAGCAGGCGAACTGAACGGCGACATTCTCTTAAACTTCGATACCGAGGTTTGGGGCGAGTTCGTTATCGGTAGCGCTGGCGGTATCGACATCACAGCAACTCTCGATTATAAAGAGGTAGAAACCGACAAGGAAGATGCTGCCGTTAAGGTAACCCTCAAGGGATTGAAGGGCGGTCACTCCGGTATCGAGATCAACGAAGGCAGAGCGAATGCCAACAAATGCATGGTTCGTTTCGTTCGTGAAGCTATTTCGGAACTCGATGCCCGTTTGGCTTCATGGCAGGGCGGCAACATGCGCAATGCCATCCCATTCCAGGCTGAGGTTGTTCTGACCCTGCCTAAGGAGAACATTGAAGCTTTGAATGACCTGGTAGCAGACTGGAAGGACGAAATCTGTGATGAGTTCGAAGGCATTGAAACAACTGAGAACATCGAGTTCTTCGCTGAGAATGTAGAGACTCCTAAGATGCAGGTTCCTGCCGAAATCCAGGATAACCTTGTAGATGCAATCTACGCTTGCCACGATGGTGTATTGCGTATGGCTCCATCTATGCCTGAAATCGTAGAGACCTCTTCAAACCTCGCAATCGTTGAGATTGGTGACGGCAAGGCTGCTATCAAGATTCTGGCCCGTTCTAGCCACGAATACTACAAGATGTATCTTGCCACAATGATAGAAAGCTGTTTCAACATGGCAGGCATGAAGGTTGAATTCAGCGGCAGCTACATGGGATGGAACCCTAACCCTAAGAGCGACATTCTGGAACACGTATTGAAGGTTTACAAAGAGCAGAACGGCACAGACGGTAAGGTACAGGCTGTTCACGCAGGTCTGGAGTGCTCTATCATCCTGAGCAAGTATCCTAACCTCGATGTCGTATCATTCGGTCCTACCCTTCTTAGCCCTCACACAGCCAATGAGCGTTGCCAGATCAGTTGCGTAGCTCCTTTCTGGAACCTCGTCAAGCAGCTCCTGACAGAGATTCCTGCAAAGTAAAAAATGGGGAACGAAATTACAAAAAGATTAAAAAAGAAAGCCGAGAGTGAAAATTCTCGGCTTTTTTGTTCCAGTTTTCAAAAGAAATCATTACCTTTGCAGTCGATTTCGCAAGTCTTGTAAAATCTCTGTAGCAGATCATACAAATTCACTTGCATAAGTTTCATTAAAATAACACCAAAATGGACGATTATCACGCGGAGAACAATAATGAATTGTAAGGCGTGGAGATTCAGCAACGATGAAGCCTTTCAGTAGGCCGTACCCAAGCGCTAGTCTCCATACCCCAAACTTTTATTATGTGGAGATTAGCAAACTATGAAGACTTATTGGAATATAGACAAGAATCTGACTGTACTCAATGAGTGGCAGCCAAACTGCTGGATACAGGTAACATGTCCAACTGATGAAGACCAGCGCTTGCTGGAAGAAGAATTCAAGATCCCTGATTATTTTCTCTCGGATATCAGCGATACCGATGAGCGTGCCCGCTATGAATATGACGATGGCTGGATGCTCATCATCCTCCGTATCCCTTATGTCAAGGAAATACGCAGCCGTACCCCATACACCACCGTGCCTCTGGGTATTATCCATAAGCGCGATGTTACCATCACCGTATGCTATTATGAAACCAATATGATGATTGATTTCGTAAGCTACCAGCAGAAGCGCAGCGAGGGGTTCACCGACTATGTAGACATGACCTTCCGCCTCTTCCTTTCATCTGCGGTATGGTATCTGAAGCGATTGAAACAGATCAATTCTCTCATAGAAAAGGCAAAACGAAACCTCGATCATGGTGTGAACAATGAGAGCCTGATTGGCCTGAGCCGCCTGCAGGACTCCCTTACCTACTTCATCACCTCTATCCGAGGCAACGAGAACCTCCTGTCTAAACTGAAGTTCAAACTGCAGGTGGATGAACTTGATGCCGACCTCATCGAAGACGTAAACATCGAGATGACACAGGCACGCGAAACCACAAGCATCTACTCCGACATTCTGGAGTCGACGATGGATACCTATTCGAGCATCATCAACAACAACATGAATACCACGATGCGTACCTTGACCAGTATCAGTATCGTCATGATGTTGCCTACGCTGATTTCCTCATTGTTCGGCATGAACTTAATCAACGGTATGGAAGACAGCCATTACGGATTTGCCATCGCCCTGGTTATCTCCGTGCTCGTTTCTGCACTTTCATGGGGCTTCCTCAGATACAAGCGTCTGCTCTAAGCATACACCACTCTGACAAGCATTAAGTAGCCCAAAAGAGCACACAAAACGATGAATTGCAAGAAAAAGACAATTATAAATACAAAAAAAATTAAAAAATCGAATGTCATGGCATGATATTCGATTTTTTTTTTTAAGTTTGCAACTTATTAATAATATAAATTTGTATGGGGCTGAATTGCAGATAAGCGACTACCGGCCCAAGAAACTCGAATCATAAACTAAACAAAGTGACATGATGGACTCTCAAGAAAAAGCTCTGTTGCAGCAGAGCACCCTGGAAGACCCTGCCAAGAAGGCTTATGCCACCAAGCAGGAAGTGCTCGAAAGAGTAAAGGAAATCGCTCATAGCAGCGAAAATCCAAACAAGGAGGAACTCGACCTACTCAAGACAACTTTCTACAAGATTCATCTCGCAGAAAGAGACGCACAGATGAAAGAGTATCTCGCAAAAGGCGGTGACCCAGAGAAGTATATCCTTCTACCGGATGACACCGAAGAAGCCTTCAAGGCTGAGATGCAACTCATCAAGGAGAAAAGAGCCAAGATCTTCCTGGCACAAGAAGAAGAAAAACAAGATAATCTCCGCAAAAAAGAGGAAATTATCGAAAAGATAAAGGCCATGACCACCTCACCGGAGGAGGCCAACAAATCATATCAGGACTTCAAGGCCTTGCAGCAGGAATGGAAGGAAATCAAAAACATCCCTGCAGACAAGGCAAACGAGGTATGGAAGAACTATCAGCTCTATGTAGAGCAGTTCTACGACATGCTCAAGTTGAACAGCGAAGCTCGCGAATATGACTTCAAGAAGAATCTTGAAGCCAAGACCCAACTCTGCGAGGCTGCAGAAAAACTCAATGAGGAAGAGGATGTTATTTCTGCCTTCCACCAGCTCCAGGACCTCCACCAGCAATATCGCGAAATCGGTCCTGTTGCCAAGGAGTTGAGAGAGCAGATTTGGGAACGTTTCAAGGCTGCTAGCACTGTTATCAACAAGAAGCACCAGCAGCACTTCGAAGACCTGCGTGCCAAGGAAGAGGAAAACCTCGCCAAGAAGACTGCCCTCTGCGAAAAGGTAGAAGCTGCCAACCAAGGAGAATACAAGACTGCCAAGGACTGGGAAAAGGTTACCCAGGAAATCATAGAGATTCAGAAAGAGTGGCGCACTATCGGTTTTGCCCCTCAGAAGATGAACGTCAAGATTTTCGAGCGTTTCCGCATCGCCAACGATGAATTCTTCAACAAGAAGGCAGAATTCTTCAAAGGATTGAAAGATACCTACGCTGCCAACCTCGAAAAGAAACAGCAACTCGTAAACAAGGCAAAGGAACTGGCTGACAGTACAGACTGGAAGAAGACTGGCGACAAGTTCATCGCTCTTCAGAAAGAATGGAAGAAGGTGGGTACCGTACCTCACAAACAAGGCGAATTGCTCTGGAAGGAATTTCTGGATACCTGCAACAAGTTCTTTGAAGCCCGCAACAAACAGAATGCCGGTTCACGCAGCGAGGAACATGCCAATCTGGACAAGAAGCGCAACATTATTGCCCAACTCAAGGAACTTGTAGTTGCAGAGATTTCAGACAACGATTTCCAAAAGAAGCTCAAAGATCTTGCCAAGCAATATAGTGCAATCGGACACGTTCCTTTCAAAGAGAAAGACAAGGTCTATAAAGAGTATCATGAGGCTATCGATGCAGCCTACGAGAAACTTCACGCCACCAACGCAAAGCGCCACTTCGACAACTTCAAGAACAACTTGAAGAATGTTGCCAAGGAAGGCGGCAATGCACTCGGCAATGAGCGTGGTAAACTCTTGCGCCGCTACGACCAGTTGCGCAGCGAGATTACTACTTACGAGAACAACCTCGGTTTCTTCAATACAGCCAGCAAGAAGGGCAACAGCCTGGTAGAAGAAATGAATCGTAAGATTGAGAAACTCAAGACTGACCTCGAAATGGTGAAGCAGAAAATCAAGGCTATTGATGCCGAGAAGAAATAAATACAATAAACCCCAGGGCGAAAGCTCTGGGGTTTATTGTTATGAATACTCCATAAAACAGAATTCCTATAAACAAAAAAAACACCTTTCATTACTGAAAGATGCCTTACCGTATGAGTTGGGATACCCGGACTCGAACCAGGAATGACAGGACCAGAATCTGTAGTGTTA
>ENA-ORNT01000679-ORNT01000679.1-human-gut-metagenome-genome-assembly--contig:-NODE-679-length-24444-cov-8.716512_pt1 | contig 24444 bp, 19 predicted proteins | sample MGYA00242120_ERZ509032 | MGnify/ENA primary metagenome ERZ509032 (study PRJEB26280, sample SAMEA2338729) | human gut metagenome | biome: human gut; feature: human-associated habitat; material: faeces...
TATAGTATAAGATTTTTCAACATTTCCTAAATATTCGAAATTGGTAAATTCGTACCCACTCTAAACAAATTTGACGTCGACTAAAATGTTTGTTATGAGTTCTTCTATTTCAGCATGATGCAGCTGTTAAAAAGCATCAACCTAAAACAAAATTATAGTAAATTTATGTTAATTTTGTTTAGGACTGTCTTATAAACTATATTATAACCAATTCTTATAGTTGTTTAAGTTGAAAAACAGGATTTTTTAACAAACATACTCAACCACCACTATGCTTGAGTGGTGTAACTTCTCTCAGCCATCACCACAAATGATGGCTGTTTTTTGTTATATAATTATACTATATGTATGATATATTTTCTTTTAGAAAATTATATGCCAAAAAATTGATTATTTTTATATATAAATACATATTATAACAACATGACGAACGACAGTAAACGCAACCTAAAACGCAATACAGCAGACTATGAGTCAATTCTAACTGATTGCAACAAAGACTGTAAGCAATTCTTACAAGTAATTATCACTCAATTAGAAAGCGACTATAAGCAAGTTCCACAAGAGTTCTTGCCTATGCTCATATTGATTAGAGACTGGTATAATGTCTATCTTGAAGCAAGAGATGATATGGCTAAGTATGGCATTTTGTCTAGAGATGAGCGCAATAGACTTGCCAAATCACGCAGCTTCAGTGTAATGAATATAGCTTACAACAATGTGCTTCGTATACTCAACCAATTCGCAGTCAGTCCATTAAATAAAGCTAGAATGATGAGTCTAAACAAAAATCAACAAAATTCTGATACACAAGCTTACATTGATAGCATCTTAAATGGCTGATAATCAAACACTTATATAAGCTGTTTACAATTGTAAATTGTCTAAAGACAATTACATTTGCGCAAGCAATTTAAATTTCATAATGATTGAACAAACTGAATATTACCAATACGCACAAGACGTCCTAAGTGGCAGAATCAACGCATGTGAGACTATAAAGCAAGCTGCATCTCGCTTCTTGCAGTTCTTAGAGCGTGATGATATGTACTTTGACCAAGCTGATGTCGACAAGAAGATACGCTTTGTCGCTAAGATGAAGCACTCTACTGGTGTGCATGCTGGCAAGCCATTTATATTGCTACCATGGCAACAGTTTGCATTTGCTAATATATTTGGCTTCAAATGGAAAGAGAACAATTATCGTGTAACTAAGAAAGTCTTTATGTTCTTAAGCCGTAAGAATGGTAAGACTGCTCTTGCTGCTGCTCTAAGTCTATGCTGTACTACTATAGACAACGAGTCTGGAGCTGAAGTCGACTTTGTGGCCAACTCAGCCAAACAAGCTGGCATATGCTTTAGACAAACAAAAGACTTTGCGCAATCAATTGACCCTAAAGGACTTATATACAAGATATATCGTAATGATGTAAGAGTTCCATGCACCAAGTCATACATACAGACTCTATCAAGCGACAGTATGGGCAATGATGGATATAACAGCCAGATGTTTGTTATAGACGAGATGCATGCTCAACGCAATTGGGACTTGTACAATGTGATGAAGTCAAGCCAAGGTATGCGCACACAACCATTGTCTATTGTAATTACAACAGCCGGCTTTCTAATTGGTGACTCATATCCATGCTATAGTATGTGGAACACATGCAAAGACATCTTGTCTGGCTCAAAACAAGACGACAGCCAATTCAGTCTTATATACCAATTAGATGAAGGTGATGACTGGACAGATGAGCAGAATTGGATAAAATGCTCTCCAAGTCTTGGACAGACAGTAACATATGAGTATATGCGTGATGAGGTGAAGTCTGCTCTAAACAACACATCACTTGAAGTTGGTGTTAGAACTAAAAATTTCAATGAGTGGATGCAGTCAGCAGAAGTATGGCTTCCACATAACTTGTTGGTAACCAATTCAATGCCATTTGAGCTAGAAGATATTTGCCAAGGCAAGCACAGTTATGCATATATTGGAGTCGACTTGTCAGCAGTAAGCGACTTGACAGCAGTAAGTGCAATGATAGAGAAAGATGGCAAATGCTATTTCAAAACTTGGTTATTTTTACCTGAGTCTGCATTGAAAGAGTCAGCCAATGGTGAGCTATACAAAGAAGCACATCGAAAAGGCTATCTGCATGTGACTGAAGGCAATGTTGTAGACTATGACTACATACTAAATAAAGTGTTGGAAATCAATAAGATATGCCGTATAGCATCAGTCAATTATGATAGTTGGAATGCTACACAATGGGCTATATCAGCCGAGCAAGCTGGCTTACCATTAGAGCCATACAGCCAAGCAATTGGCAATTTCAACCGTCCAACTAAAGAGTTTGAGCGCTTACTTAGAAGTGGTAAAGTTGTGCTAGACAGAAATCCACTTGTAATATGGTGCTTTGACAATGCTCAACTTAAAGTGGACTGGAACGACAACTGCAAGCCGACTAAAGGAGACAGCAGATGCAACAAGATAGATGCTGTAATATCTAATCTGCAAGCATTAGGTGGAGCATTGAATGAGCCAGTTGTCGCTGCTAAGTTAACTACGTTATAATGTATCAAACTTCAGTTTGATTAAATTAACAACGTTATAATTTACAATTGTAAATTGTTTAATCAGTCTAGTCGACTGATATACATTTGCTAAACAAATGTTATTATTAATAAAAAGATACTAAATTTATACATGTCTTGGTTTAAGAAAAAGAAAACAGAGAAACGAGGCTTAGTCTATGTGAAGCCATATTCTGACGGCTTGTTCTTTGGAAAATACTCAAAGAAGACACATTTGACTCTGTCTGCAGTCTTTGCTGCAGTAGAGATGATATCTAATGCTATTGCTGAGCTTCCAATCAAAGTTAAGCAAACAGCAGTAAATGATACGCAACTAATTGACCATCACTACTTTGAACGTCTATTCTATACATTGAAGATGAGTAAATTCAACTTCATCAAGCAACTTGTATGGGATATGATGCTGCATGGCAATGGATATGCATACATCAAACGAGACAGCAAAGGCAACCCAGTTGACTTAATATACTTGAAAGAGTCGGCTGTCTCAATACAGTCTATACCAGAGAAAGACACATTGTATTACATAGTTAGTGGATATACAAACGTGCCTGGCCGTGTTGAGCGTACAGATATGATACACATATACAAGAACAGCAATGATGGATATGTTGGCCGTGGACTGTTGTCATATGCACAAAGAGCTATGGACTTGTCTAACTATACAGAGTCTGCAGCTGAAGATTATTTCAGCTCTGGCTGCAACGTGAAAGGTATATTAAAGTTCAGCCGTGGTATAGTAAGTGATGAGCAGAAAGAAGCTATACGCTCAAGCTGGCAGCAAGTACATGGCAGCGGCGAGTCTACATCTGGCCTTGCTGTACTTGAAGGTGATGCTGACTTCATACCAGTATCTCAGAATGCTGCTGACTCACAGATGATTGAGTCACGTGTCTTCAACATACAAGAGATTGCAAGATTCTTCTGCATCAGTCCAGTGCTGCTGCAAGACTTGTCACACTCATCCTACTCTACTGTTGAAGCAATGAACCTACAGTTCGTCCAATACACTCTAATGCCTTACATTGAGCTGATTGAAGACGAATTTAACCGTAAACTTGTGTATACAGCGCCAAACTATATGCATGACAACTTATATATTGACTTAGATGAGTCTGCGTTGATGAAAGGCAACAAGACAGATATGGCAAACTACGCATCTACACTAGTCAGCAACGGCATTATGTCAATAAATGAAGCTAGACAATTCTTTGGACTGAATCCAAAGCAAGGATGTGATGACTTGTTCATACCTTACACAGACATCAACCAGAACAAAGTCAACCAGGATGAGAATAAACAAGAAAAAAATCAAAATGAGTTATGATATATACAATAAACAACTGCATACGAGCATTTGGATATACAAACTTTGACAATCTGATTGCTGATATGGGCTCAGTTGACAATCTAAAAGCATACGTCAGAGCGAATGGATATGCTGATATTGCTGTTGGTGAAGACACTGAGCTGCTTCTAGTTGATGTGAATGGCAATACTTGGCATACTGGATGCTATGGTGCTAAGTTAGAGCCAGAAAGAGACTATTTATGCTTCACGCTTTTAGAAGACTATCCAGAATCATCAATGGTTTTTCAACCACTTGAAGTAAAAATGTCTGCAGAGTCACAAGAGGTGAACGCAAACAAGAAATATTGGTACAAAGTAAATAACGGTGAATGGATAGAATTCAACGTTACAAATTGGAATGGTGTTGACAATCCGCATGATTTAAAGAAAGGTGATAAAGTTTACATTAAAGGTGATGCACAAAACATGAATACAAATGAATATTGCTATATTCGTGTAAATCGCGATGAAATATATATGCCTAAAAAAATACAAGTTAGTGGAGACTTGTCATCTTTATATGATTTTAGTGATACTATACCAGAATATGGTTTTAATGGATTTTTTAGAACAAATGATGATTATACTATATTGACATTTAAAGACTTGACATTTGGTAGTCTTACTAAATTATCGCCTTACTGTTGTTATCGAATGTTTATGGGTAATACTACAATTAAAAGGGCACCTGAACTACAAGCAACTACACTAGCTGCACATTGTTATGATAATATGTTTGCTGGCTGTAGAACGTTAAATTATGTTAAAGCAATGTTCACAGATATATCTGCAGAAGGTTGTTTATATGGTTGGTTATATAATGTATCACCAGCTGGTACATTTGTTAAGAATGTTGAAGCTACATATGATAATGCATCTGCTAACATACCAACAGATTGGACAATAATAAATTCTGATGAGCCTGAACCAGAACCTGTACCACATGATGATTATTTATGCTTTACATCACATGGACAATCTACTGTAAAGCTTACACAACAAGGAAATCCATACGACGGAAGTGATTTAAAGACAATACAATATAAATTAAACGATAATGACTGGCAAGATTGGGATTTAAATGAAATAAGTTTGTCTGATGGTGATAAAATGTATTTAAGAGGTGATGTAATACTTTTATCAGAAAGCAGATATACATACAAAAAATTTGTTATGACTGGTTCTATTTCAGCTAGTGGTAACATAATGTCATTAATTGATTATAGTAAATTACATCCATATGAATTCTGCATGTTGTTTAGTGGTTGTACTGCTCTTACGCAGGCACCTACTTTGCCAGCAACTCAATTAACAGAATATTGCTATTATATGATGTTCAATGGTTGTACATCACTTACAGCTGCACCAGAGCTACCTGCTACTACATTGGCAAAAAGTTGTTATTATGAGATGTTTGGTAGTTGTCCAATTACGCAAGCTCCAGCTTTACCAGCTACTACATTGGCAGAAAGTTGTTATTATTATATGTTCTTTAATTGTACATCACTTACAACTGCACCAGAGTTACCAGCTACTACATTGGCAAACAGTTGTTATGGAAGCATGTTCTATAATTGTACATCATTAACAACTGCTCCTGCTTTACCAGCTACTACATTGGCAGATCATTGTTATTATGAGATGTTCCTCAATTGTACATCACTTACAACTGCACCAGATTTGAATGCACCAGAATTATCAAGTTCTTGTTATTCACGTATGTTCAACGGATGTACTAATTTGAACTATGTAAAAGCATTGTTTAATACAATACCATCATCAGCATATACTTCAGATTGGTTATCTGGTGTATCAACAACTGGTACATTTGTAAAGAATAGTAAAGCTAATTGGCAAGTAACTGGAGCAAGTGGTATACCAGCAGGATGGACAATACAAACTGTTGAAGGTGAAGCCCCTATGCCAGATCCACACACTGACTATTTATGCTTAACTGCAGTAAATGATGGAACTACTGTACAATTGTATGGTAAAAAAATTACAGAAGGAAGCTCAACAACAATGTTTTATCGTCCATTAAATTATAAAATAAATGATGGTGGTTGGTCGTCAATGGAAATGACTCACACAGATATGACATCTGACAAAGTAACTTTAAATGCAGGAGACAAGATGTATTTAAAAGGCGATGTTAGTGGGCGCAATACTAATGAATATATGAATATTTTTATAATCGGCTTAGTTGATTGCTCAGGTAATATAAATTCAATAAATGGTTTTTCAACAACGGCTACAAACAATTGTTTTTATAAATTGTTTGAAGGCGCAGATATTAGAAAAGCTGCTATAACATTTGACTTTGATACAGTTTACGCAGCTGCATTTGCCTATATGTTCAAAGATTGTACATCATTAACAACTTCTCCAACAATATTACCTACAACTACTTTGGATAATAGTTGTTATTATAGTATGTTTAGTGGTTGTACAGCGCTAACAAATGCACCAGAACTACCAGCAACTACTCTAAAGAGAATGTGTTATTCAAACATGTTCAAAGGTTGTGCATCACTTGTAACTGCACCTTCTTTGCCAGCTACTACATTACAATCATCATGTTATTCAAGCATGTTCTATGGTTGTACATCACTTGTAACTGCGCCAGAATTACCTGCTACTACATTATCATCAAGTTGTTATAATCAAATGTTCTATGGTTGTACAAAATTAAATTATATAAAAGCAATGTTTACTACTACACCAACAACACATACAAAAAATTGGGTATATGGTGTATCTACAACAGGTACATTTGTTAAGAATTCTTCTGCTACATGGGATGTAACTGGTAATAACGGTATACCAACAGGTTGGACAATACAAACTGCAAGTCCAGATAAATGATTTATTATTAATCATACTAAAGCATGATATATCAATATAAAATTATTTATTATTAAATAGAATTATACATACAAAATGGAACAAAATAGAGAAATAAGAAGCATAGCACGCGCATTTACAACAAATGGGCGTACAGTTAGCGGATATGCTATCCGCTTCAATGAAGACTCTGCTTTTATGGGCTTCACTGAGCGTATAAATCCATCTGCATTGCCTGCTTCTATGTTAGAGAATGCTGACATATTTGCCTATTTCAACCATGATTGGAGCAAAGTGCTTGCTCGTACACCAAACTCATTGAAATTAGACCTACGTGATGATGGCTTATACTATGAGTTTGAAGCACCTAATACACAAGATGGTAATGATCTGTTAGAACATATCAATCGTGGTGAGATGTACGGCACTAGTTTTGCATTCTCATTGCCAGAAGACGGCAGTGGTGAAGTATGGACTAAGCAAGAAGATGGCACATACATGCGTGAGATTATAATGTTTGACGCATTGTATGAAATCAGCCCAGTCTATACACCTGCATATCCAACTACTTCAGTATCAGCAAGATGCTTAGAATATGTTAGAAATACAGAAGAACAAAATATGAAAGAAGACGAAAAGGATGAAATGGAAGCTGGTAAGACAGCTGATCCAAATGAATCAAAAGAACAAGAAAAACAAAAAGAACAGGATAAGCCTGTTGAATCAGTCGAGTCTGAGTCATGTGAGTCTAAACCTGATGAATCTAAGTCATGTAGTGACAAACCTGATGAGACTAAGTCATGTGGTGACAAACCTGATGAGACTAAGTCATGTGGTGATAAACCAGATGAATCTAAGTCATGTGATAATGACCCAGATGAAATGGATGAACCATGTGAAGGACCTCAATGTGACAAAGACGACGACTACAAAGAAAATATATCTAATAGAAACAAAATGAAAAAACAATTTTCACTCTTAAAGGCAATTAATGATATTGCTAACAACCGCTCACTTGATGCTGTATCACAAGCAGTAATCAATGCTGGTGCAGATGAGATGCGTTCAGCAGGCCAATCATTCAGCGGTCAAATCCAGCTTCCAGTTGAGTCTAGAGCTGCTGTAACCGTAACAGATGAGCATGATGACGTAATTGAAGTTCAGTTTGCTGACTTGCTTACTCCACTTAGAGCTAAAAACGTACTTGTAGCTGCAGGTGCAAAATATATGTCCGGCCTTATTGGTGATGTGCAAGTACCTATTATGGGTGCAGGCAATGTAACTTGGGAAGGTGAAGTCGCTTCAGCACAAGAAGCTGGATATACATTCACCAGCAAAAAGCTTCAACCTAAACGTTTGACTGCATATGTTGACATCAGCAAACAATTCCTTGTACAAGACTCAATTGGTGCAGAACAAGCTATTCGCGCTGATATTGTCGCTGCTATAAACTCTAAGCTTGAGTCTACCATTCTTGGCTCAGCACAAGGCAGCACTACTACTCCAGCTGGTATCTTCTACGGCCAATCACCTAAGACTATTGCTACATTCAAAGACATCTGCGACCTTGAAGCTTCAATTGAAGACGCAAATGTAATTGGTGAATGCAAATATGTGATGAGCAATAAAGCTAAGGCTGCTCTTCGCAATATGCCTAAGTCAAGCAAGTCAACTCAACTCGTAATGGAGAATGGTGAAGTTGATGGTACACCAGTACTCAACACCTCAAATGTTGAAGCACAAAACATTGCATACGGTGATTGGAACAACTTAGCAATTGGACAATGGGGCTCAATTGACCTTGTTGTTGACCCATATACACTTGCTAAAGACGGCCAAGTTCGTATTGTAATCAACGCATTCTTCGACGCTATTACACTTAGACCAGAAGCATTTGCATTTGGTACTACTCAAAACGGCTGATTGTCAACAGTTGAAATATACGAGTAAAATTATATACATAACACACACATGACTTATTTAGATTTAAACACACTTAAAAAGCATCTGAACATTGAAGCCGAATTTATCGATGATGACTCATATATCGAGTCACTCGGTGAAGTCGCAGAAGCTATAGTGGAGCGTCATTGTGGAGTTAAGTTAGAAGACATTGCTATAAACAACGGTGGAGTTCTACCTCCACCTGTTGTTCATGCAATGATGCTCTTTGTTGGCAATATGTATATGAATCGAGAGTCCGTATCTGTCGCATCATACTATGATATACCACATTCATACGAGTATCTATTGTCAGCATATAAAAATTATAACAATTGCCAAGCATGAAAGCAGGAATACTGAATGAGAAGGTTAGAATATTGCGTTGTGTAGTTGAGCGTAATGAGTTCAATGAGCAGACAGACACATACAAGCCAATCGCTTGGATAAGAGCATCTGTCTCTTACAAGACTGGCAACAGAGTGGACATCAACCATGAAGTGTTTTATGCTTACACAAAGACTTTCTATATTAGACGATATCAACAAATAACTGAGTTTGATAGACTTGAATGGAAAGGCAAGCAATATCGCATCTTGGCAATAAGTGATGATAGAGAATACAATCAAAAAATCATAGAATGCGAGCTGATAAATGAGTAAGACAAAACAATATGAAATAGAAGTAGGACAAGACTTAAAAGATGCACTAAAAGAGTATTTTGACTTGGCAGATGATAGAATTATGTCTGCTGCAAGGCATGGTGTATCAGAAGGCATCAATGTATTGAGAGACCAAGTCTTGGCCAACATACAATCTTCTAAGTTCAGATATAACTCAACTACTGGTAAGTTTGGCATTCCGCTAATCCAAGGTGTTCGTACTTATATGTGGAAGAAGATGCCTACTGGCTTTGTAAGCGTATTGGGCAACCAAAACAAGAATGATGGCACATGGAGATTAAGATTTTTTGAGATGGGTGTAACTAGAAAGAACAGAGGCTCGATTGCACCAAACTGGTTTTTAAAGAATGCACTATCACAGCAAGAAGCTGCTACACAACAAGTTATACTTGCTGTTGAAAAGACAATAGATGACATCAATAACGAACAATGAAACAATCCTTATCAATAACAAAATATGTTTTAAAGCTGCTAAAAGCAAATAATGCACTTATGGACTTAGTTCCATACGCAAGAATATATCCTATAGATGCAAAGCAAGGCACTACATTTCCGTTTATAGTCATCAATCGAGATAGTGTGTTGTCAGCATATAGTAAAGATGGATGCTTTGAAGACACTGTTACAGTCACTGCCACTGCTGTAACAGACAGATATGATGTATCAGTCTCAATCGCATCTGAGATACGTAACTCACTTGAAGGCAAACGTTACAAAGATGATAACATATACATATCACAGATAACGATGCAGTCAGCAAATGAGACTATCTACAATAACGCTTTCATACAACAGTTGACTTTTGTGTTGAAAGTACAATGAATTGGTAATCAATTCGATACAAAATTAATCAGTCTGAAGACTGATACATTTTTGTAAACAAAAATATTATAATATTTAGAATATGAACACAATTGTAAAAGGTGATGAATTGATGCTCTTTTATCAGGGCAAATCAATTGCTTTGGCTACTGCCCATACACTTACTTTGACTGGTAACACCATTGATGTATCGTCCAAAGACCATGGTTATTGGGGTGCATCTGAAGTAGGTAACTTGACTTGGGAAGTAAGCACAGACAACTTATACTCTACTACAGAGTTTGACAATCTATGGACCTTGTTTATTGGCAAGACTCCAGTTGAGATTGTATTTGGCGCTTCTGCAGACTATGACACTAACGGCTTAGAGCATGCATCTAAAGAGAACTGGTCACCAGCAACTCAAGGTGTACTTAAAGGTAAAGCTGTTATCACTAGTTTGACAGTGAATGCTAATACTGGTGAAAATGCTACTTTCTCAGCTACATTCACTGGTACATCTCCATTAGTGAAACAAGCTGGAGCGTGATTAGAACAGCATTGACGTCGTTCAATCATTTTTCATAAGTCAAGCAGGGTGTGGATGTATATTCCATGCTCTGCTTTTGACTTTTTACATACAAATTGTTTATTTTTAATCAAAGCAATAAGCTTTGATACATCAGTCGATTAGACTGATTATATAGAAAAACATATAATTTAGACTTATGAAAATCAAAATCAAAGAACAAGAATTAGAGCTACATTACTCACTTAGAATATATATGTTCTATGAGAATATAATGGGCCATTCAATCGATATGCAGACTATATCATCTTACACTAGTCTAGTGGTATTGTTCTACTCTGCTATATTGGCTACACTACAGTATGAGCACAAGAATTTGGATATCACATATGATGAGTATATGGACTGGCTGGACTCACAACACAATATATTGGCCGACTTTGCATCTTGGTTCATTAAGAATGTTGAAGTATCAGCAAAAGTGACACCAATCAAGGAAGAGCCTAAGACTAAATCTAAGTCAAAGAAAGACAAGGATTTTTAATTGTCCATGAAATGTTAAAAGTCTTGGTCATACAAAACAGAATGGTTACGTATGAGACTTTCATGGACAATCTATTAGACTACGAGTTAGACTTATTGTGTGAGTATGTCAAATTTGCTTATAAGCATGAATGGGAGCAGACTAGATACATCGTATGGTCAAGCTTGGCACCATATATGAAAGGCCACAAGTCACCAAAAGATGTATTTCCATTGCCAACAGATGAAGATGAGCATAATAAAGAAATAAGCAACGAAGACATTGAACGGCTGAAAGCTAAGGCTGCAATATATGAGCAGCAATCAAAAACATAACTATTTATAAATGGCATCACAATTAAAAATAGGTATTACAGCACAAGATGAAGGCTTCTCTGCTGCAATGAATAATGCTACTAAGGCAGCATCCAAGACAGCTGACGTCATAGATAAAGTCAAAACGGGTAGTCTGAATGCAAGACAAGCATATTCACAACTGAACAAAGCTACACAACAACTGGCTCTTGCTTATAATGCTATGTCCAAAGAGATGCAGCAGTCAGACATTGGTCAACAACTTGCTGCTCAGTTGAACGCTGCTAAGCAACAGACAGCAGAGATGTATGACTTTATGGGTGACTTTAGAGCAGAGATATCCAATATGGCATCTGATACTAAGTCATTAGACCAGATGGTTGGTGTGTTCCAAGGTGTAAATGCTGTTGTCCAAGTTGGAGCCGGCTTAATGACTCAATTTGGTGTGGCTGAAGACCAAGTGAACAGAGTACAACAGACAATGATGTCGCTACTCAATATAGCCAATGGTCTACAGACTATACAAAACTTGCTACAAGAGCAGTCAGTACTTACATTGATGAAAAAAGAAGTCGCAATTAAGATAAACAATGTAAGACAAGCATTGAACACATCTCTTACTAGAAAAGACACAGCTGCTCAAACAGCTTGGAATGTGACTAAAGCAGTAGGTAAAGCATTACTTGGAGACTTTACAGGCTTGTTGTTGGTTGGAGCAGCAGCATATACAACATATGCTTTATGTGCAGACAACAGCACAGAAGCAGTAAAAGAAGGTACAGATGCATTAGAAAAAGCTAAACAAAAGCAAGAAGAGTTCCACCAAGCTGTGGCTGAAGGCTCAGCACAAAGCCTAACATCATTTATTAAGCTTAAAAATGAATGGATAAATCTACGTACAGAGCAAGAGAAAAACAAATTTCTTAAAGACAACCGTACTGAGATAGAGAAATTCACTGGTGCAACTAATGACTTATATAGAGCATTTGATAAGCTAGTTCGTAACTCAGATAAAGTAAGAAGAGCTATCATCTCTATAGGTGAAGCATATGCATGGGGTAAGAAGATAGAGCAAGAGACAACTAAATACATTGAGCGTGATATGGCCTTAAGAGAAGGCTATAGGCAGCGTACATGGAAGTCAGGTGATGTTGTATCTGAAGACAAAATAAAAGAGCTTGGCTTAGTTGAAGGTGTAGACTATAAGAAGACTGGCATGGGTTGGGACTTTAAGAGGCTCAATACTTTGACTGATGCTGGTGTGGCTAAAGCAAACAGCAAAGAGTATGTAAAAGCTAGTAAAGCAAACACTAAAGCAATAGAAGAGAATACTCGTAATTATAACAAAAGAGTAAACTATATGGTCAGCAGAATGCAGCAAGCTCAGAATACAGCAGATGACATATTTAGTAATTTGAACCCATCATACAAATCTAGCTCATCAAGTAATGAATCAAATAGTGGACGTTCATACAGCAGAACAAGCAAGACTCATGCAACAACTACAACAAAACATGATACACCAGAAGACATTGTATCAGCAAAAGAAGCTGAAGTAGATAAATTGATTGAACGAGCTAAATTTGAATTTGACACAAATGGCTCATTTTCAGACGCATATGCTAAAGCAACAAATGCCGTTGAAGAGTTGAAAGAGTTGATTACTACAGAGGCTGAAAAACTAAAAAATAAAAAGAACTTATCATGGACAGAAGCATTTGCACAGTTGTCTGAGCCAATAAAAAAGATTAAAAATAGTATAGATGACAAAAATAAAGAGCTTGCTAACTACAAAGGATATTATGACTTTGATAAAGCAGCTAAAACATATGCTCAGGACATTAAAAATGCAAGACAAGAGCTTAAACTCGGACTTATAACACAATCTGAAGCTACAGAGAAGCAAAAATCAGCATTAGAGACTTATATTAAGACATTGGAAGGACTTGTAACATCAAATGCAGACAACAAAGAGCTAGTTGATATGCTTAATAATGAGCTAAATGATTATTCTAAGCTGTTAAAAAGACAAAACAATGAGCGAGCTGTAGCTGAAATAGAGAAGACAAAGCAAGAAGATGTTGTAATGCAGTCAAATTACAATATTCCATTAAAAGCATTCAAAGACAGATATAAAGAGCGTACAGATGAGTCTGACTTGTCTGATCAGTTTGATGAATTAAGTAACAAATATGATGAGCTTCTACAAAAGAAAGCTGCATATATGCTAAAATACTCTGAGACAGGTGATGAGTTTTGGAACAACAAGATATTGGCTGAAGGTGGTATAAATGAACAGTTAAAAACTACACAAGATGAAGCAGATGCTGCATTTGCTAAGCTACAACAACTTCAGACTATGGATGAGCTGTTTGGTGGACATACTGCTATTGATGTTGTAGCTGGCAGTTTTGCACGCTTAGGTGATGCATTGATGGAGATTGGTGGTAATGGTGAGATTGCTAAAGCTGGCGCTGTCCTTGCTGCAATCGGACAGATTATACTCGGGTTTGCTACAGCATCAGCTCAAGCAGCTAAGCTTGGACCATTAGGATGGATTGCTTTTGTCACAACAGGTATCACTACATTAGGCACAGTTATCGGTACGATTAAACGATTTGAGTCTGGTGGTATTGTTGGTGGTTCATCTACTATGGGTGACAAACAGTTAGTTAGAGTAAATAGTGGTGAGATGATACTAAACAGTCGACAACAGTCACATTTGTTCAATATGTTAGACAATGGAATTTATACACAGAATGGTACTAATGTTAGTATCACTGGTAAAATAAGAGGCTCAGACATATACTTGTCACAAAAGAACTATGGTAAGACTAAAGCGTTGACTGGTAAAAATATTGGTATTAAATAAATTACATAAATGAAATGTGGTTGATAGGAACATATAAAGATATAAATAACAACACCATAACTGTAAAAATTAGAAATGAGAAGAATGGTGACAATATAGAGCTTGGTGGAGCATTAGTCAAATTCGCAGCTGAAGATGCTGTAACTATTGACTGTGATAGAGATGATTATTTCACTCATATCATTAAAAAGTCAGCAACTATACGACTTGTGACACGCATCTATTTAGGTGACTATCTATGGGCAGCAAACCAAAAGTCAGTGATAGTCAACATATTAAGAAATGGCAAATGTGTATTTGCTGGCTATGTGACACCAAACACATATACTCAAGACTATGTTGAAGAGTGGACTACTTTAGATGTGAATTGCCGTGACTTGTTGTCCACATTAGAAGACACAAACTTGGTTGACAAAGACAAGTATGATGATTTTAAGCAAAATGCACAGACCATTAGTCTAAAAGATTATTTAGTACTGTTTGGCATAATGAATGCAAATTTAAATTTGGACAATTATCCACAACCAATGTTTATGTCACATTTCATTTGGATAACAGATGGATATATATACCAAGATGGTGTATTTTATGCTAAACTAATTGAGGTTGAGCAAGTTACAATTGATGGACAAGTAAAGAACATTGCTACTGGCAACTATAAGCGTGGTAAAGTACTTGAGCCGAATTGGATATTAGATGAGACAAAGACTACAACATACAATGGATTGAAATACAATTTAGAGTTTGCATATCTTGATATAGATGGTGATGGCACGTATGAGACTAGAACTAATGTGTCAAGGCGCACAGCTGAGCCTATATTTGACCAAGTATATAGAGACACTGTAACATATGGTGATGTTATAGAGCAAATACACTTAGAAGAGTATACTGTAATTACAAACGTAACAAGAACATATGTTGTCGACTATGGTATACATAAAGCTGGTGATGTTGAGCATCTACGTGGTATGGAGCATTGTACATTTGAGCTGCGAGATGAACCAAATGTATCTGCATTAAAACGTTATGTTTGGGTATATTATGGTAATGAATGGCATAAGACTAATTTCTATGAAGATATAGGTATACCAGATAAACCAATTGACCCTAATCCAGATCTGCCTGATCCTAAGCCAGAACCAGACAAAAACTATTTATGCTTTACATCTACTGGTGAAAGTACTGTTAGTATGACACAAGAAGGTACACCAGAAAAGTCAGCTTATAAAGTTATACAATACAAGATAAATAATGGTGGATGGCAAACATGGGATTTGTCAGCTGTAACATTGACTGATGGTGATAAGATGTATTTGAAGTCAGATGATGCTAGACCAATGAGCGAAGCTGGTTATATTTATAAATATTTTGTTATGACTGGCTCAATTGCCGCAAGTGGTAATATAATGTCTTTGCTTAACTTTGGTACAACATTGGCAGATTATGCATTCTATTACTTGTTTAAAGATTGCAAATCACTAACATCTGCGCCAGAACTACCTGCTAATACACTAGTCACTTTTTGTTATGCATTTATGTTTAGCGGATGTACATCACTTACAACAGCTCCAACATTACCAGCTACTACATTGGCCCAAAGATGTTATTTTGCAATGTTTGAAAATTGTAAAGCGCTTACAACTGCGCCAGAGCTGCCGGTAACTACATTAAAATGGTATTGTTATCAAAATATGTTTGGCGGATGTACATCACTTACAACAGCTCCAACATTACCAGCTACTACATTGGTTGAAGGATGTTATTATTTTATGTTCCATAATTGTACAAAGTTAAATTATGTTAAAGCAATGTTTATTGAAACTACATCCGACAATGCAGCACTTGTTAATTGGTTAACTGGTGTAGCACAATATGGTACATTTATAAAGAATGCAGCCGCTACATGGACTAATATGGACGCTGACGTTCCTCCTTCCTGGACTGTTCAATCAGAATGAACATGATATATATAATGAACAAACATAGATTTTTTAAAAAATGAGTAATATAGAACTTTATAACAGAGGTGATGTAATAGGCGGCGTAGTGGATATATTCACATATTCAGCTGTCTATTATGATGGAAGCAAATATTTACACAATGGCAACATATTCAATAGAGTTGGCTGTCCAGAGTCACTATTCTTAGGTGATGACTATGATGATGTTGAGACAATGGAAGAGGTATTGGATAAATTACTCAAATTCTTAAATCTGAACATCATACAGAATGGATATGACTTCTACATATTCTCAGACTCTACATTGGCTAGCAAAGACAGCATCACATGGACTAATATAGACAATGGTAATGAGCATAATTCAAGTCTGACTACAATAAATGTGGACAAAGACTTCTATATCGACACAGACACTAACATATCTACAGATGATGTGTATACACAAATCAAAGTAAAAGCTAAATTAGACAAGTTTGATGTTGTGTTAGAGTCACCATTAGACGATGACAGTCTTATATCACCATATGACAATATGCAGCAGTATATGACTGAATATATATCTGAAGGCAATGGCAATACTGCTATAAACGCATTCAAAGCAATTGTCAATGGTCGAACTACTGACTATGATAAAGCATACACATACAACTGGTTTATAAGAGACTATATGAACAACAAATGGTCATTCACTAGAAATGGAGTTGATGTGTTTGCCAAGTATTATGAGAAGTCAGACTTAGGCTCATACATCAACCAATGGAAGATATTGTCTGAGATGCGTAAAAAGCCGCTTATGCCAGCTATAATTGGATTTGGCCGTACTGATGCTAAGAAGCTGTCTGACAACTCACCATTGAAAGCACCATCTATAAGTAAGAGCCTAGTCATATCAATAAATGGCAATGGTGTTGGCAAGCCTTTGACTTACACATTTTACACTAAGAATGAAAATGATGAGTCTGTTTCAATACAGAAGCAAGTTACACCATACCCAACAGACAATGACTTGAAGAATGCTAAGATGAGCATCAAATACAAGTCAACATCAAGCGGTACATATAGTCCAACTGACTCATCCATAACTAATTACATTGTGTTTAGTGGTAAAATTGTGTTGAATCCAATACAAGCAACAACAGACTTGACTGAGAATTACAACATATATAAGTCACTATTAGAAAAGAAGCAATGGGTATACGCTGGCCAATTGAAAGACAAGACATTTGCTGACTCTAAGAAAGATGGCAATGCTCATAACACAGTACCATCTGGACTGAATGAGTATGGTAAATATTATGCATTGAAATACTTCAACACTAGAGCTCCATTGGACAAGACTGTAACAGCAGATGAGACTATGCTAAGTGCTAATCCATTCTTTGATGACAAAGAGAATAAGCTGCTTCAATACAATGTGACTGGCTATAACAATCCAAACAATGGTATAGATGGCATATATAAAATTCCTATATTGGCTTGCCAGATGAAGATTGGAGACAAATATTGTGTTGAGACTATACTTGAAGATGGAAGCTCTAAATATGACTGGGTGAAAGAGTCAGACTTGACATTTGACTTTGATGATGATGGAACTAAGATTTACAATGACAAATTCTATTTAGGACCAGACTTGGCTGGTGGAGACTATCTTGTTGGTGAAGAGCATGATATGGCTAATAATGTACACTCTTATATGAATCTTGGCTCTGTATCAGGCACAGCTATACCAATTAAAGCAAGTGATGCATTGGCTGGAGACTTGACGTTTGAGATAGTTGGTGTATGCAACATCACATTTGATGAGCTAGTAAGACGCCATAAGACTTGGTTCAGACACACCACATGGTCATCTAACTGTGTGCAAGTTCTTCCATATTGTGAGAATGTAATCATTAAGAATTTCAATGTTAAGCTTGCATCTGACAATGGTGGATATGACACTACATATGAAGACAATGGACTTGTATATTGTTCTGATGAGAATCATAACTATGTGACTGACAAACAGATAGACTTTGATTTGATTAGTGGCGTTGATGCATCTACAGCATTCAAATGCGGCATAAATGCTACTACATTTAAGAACTGCATGATTGATATGGTCAACAAAGCTCCAATTGACACAATAAATGACAACGTAACTGGTGATATAGCTAAGCCAGAGATGATATATGTGAACGACAAATACTTGCTTTACAGCAAGCCAAAGCTCATATTAGAGACTACATTCAAATATGACAAGTGTGGTGATGAGTTTGCAAATTACAAATTCAACTATTTCAAAGCTAAGAAGTTTGTAACATTCAGTCATAGTATCAATTTGAAAACAGATAGTATCACTTTGAAACTTAGAGAGCAGTAATTGTTTTTCAAAATGAAAATAATATGTTTCACTTTGAAATTATAATCATACTAATCGTATGATATATTTTCTGTTAGAAAATTATTTTTACATATATATAAGATAATACACATATGATACGAATTACAACATACAAGACAACAGGCAAAATTACTACTGCTAGCGCTGCCAACAATGGAACTACAACTACTACTATCATAAACAATGTTGACACTTCAAAGTTTGAAGCTAAGATAAAAGAGCTACAAGACCAGATTGACAAGCTAAAGAAACGCATTGACGAGAATATGTATGAGATATTAGACTTGCGCATAACAGAAGATACATTCAATGATATGTTCAAATATGGTAAAGACAATGAATATAATACTGTTATTGTTGCCAACTACAAAATTGAACAACCAAAATGATACTAATATGATTGTTCGGCAACAGTAAATATATGCATATACTACAAAACAGAAATGAAATGGACTCATCAAACTAAAGAAATTATACAATATGCTGTTGCTATGGTATGTATTGTGTTTGGACTTGTCTTAGTCGCTATAGGTGGACTTGCTATAGAACCAATTGGTGAAGTAAGTGCATCATTCTTAACATGTTTAGGTGTACTGCTCACATTTGCAGGCAGCATATTTGGCATATCAGCACACTACAACTCTGAACTGGTAAACTTCAAGTCTGAGATTAGAAGCAAATTAGATGAAGAAGAAGTCACTTTGAAGAGTAAGAATGAGCAAGAAGTGTAATATTGGACACTTTTTGTTCCATATGGAATAGTATAAAACTGTTTAAGTTGATTATTATTAATCAAAGATGTATCAATCATAGATTGATTATATAAAGATTGAAATTTACTAAAATTTCTTTTTGCCATAATGTTTTTATATTTTTAATTTATATTTTTCCACTTGTCTGAGAAGATGAGTGGTTTTTTATTTGTATTTACATGGATATATGCCAGGCTGTCCAGGTTTACATCAAATTGTTTGGATATATAAATACATATTTTTTATATTTGAATGAACCAGATAAAGCGTGGAGTATAACCACGTCAATTCTATTGTTTGACCTGTATGTATATTTTTAGTTTTATATATTATAGTTCACTTTTGGACTACTTTTGTTAACTTTTGGAATACTCAATTTGTTGAATTATACTGCTACAGTTGATTATTATTAATAAAAGCATTAATGCTTTTGTATATCAAACTTTAGTTTGATTAAATATATAAATATATGTTTTAAATCCTGTTATATGAAAAATGAAACAAATGACAGTAAATTCAGCAATTATATATTGACGCTGAATAAATACACAGATGAAGGACACATCAAAGCAAACATTGTTGTTGATGGACTAGAAGGACATCTGACTTATGAAGGCAAAGAATGCTATTACACTACATTCTACAAAATTAGAGCCAATAAGAGTAAGTCTGAGGCAAAAATCATAATTGATGATGCAATCAACTTCATATCTAAGAAGTTTGAGTTTGACATCATTGATAAACAAACATTTGTATATATTGTAACATTAAGCAACACAATGGACTTGGATATTCTATTGGCAAATGTGCATGTTACACACTTTCTAAAGAAATACCACTTTGAAATACAGTGGTTGATGTTTTGATAATTCATTTTTTTGATAAATTCGTTTTTATAATAATTACTTTTTAATGTATTTGGCCACTTGTCTGTGAAGATGAGTGGTTTTGTTCTTATTTAGAACAGTTTTGTTCTCTTTTGGAATACTATTTGTTTAACATTATGTTGAAATTTGTATAAAATGTGATTATTATTATATAAGTAATTGAATTTTAATTTTGCATTTTAAAAATAAATTACCACTTGTCTGAGAAGATAGGTGGTATTTTTTTTATGTCTTTTTATTGAATTTTATCGAATTTAGTAATATTATTAATATATATGTACAGGAACTGAAATAGAAGACATAACGGTATATTACATATATCGGACTATAAGCATCAACCGGACACATTCATTCCTTATCATCGTCTGGTTGATGCTTTTTATTAATAAAATTTATAAATTTAATAGTATGCAAATAAAGTTTAATTACTTCATTCCAAGAAAGTACTTTGACAAAAAGGAAAACATTTGGAAATTCACTAAGCCATCTGGCAAGGATGTGATGCAGCTTGGCACAATCGAAGATATCCAAAAGTTTGTAAAACCAACATTTGTGAAAGAAGAATGCCCATTGATACAAGCATTCACTTGTGGATATCGCATGACAAAATCAACACTTAACTTTGACTATTGGAATAATGTCACATTTACAGATATTGACACTAAAAATTATTTCAAGGACAAGAATTTATCAATCGACATCAACAAGCTACATGAGCATATACATCGACAAGCTATAATTGACTATCCAAACAACTATGTATGCTCATATGTTACTGCAAGTGGACTTGGATTTAGAATCATATGGTATTGGGGCTGTGATAAGTCAAAAGACAACTTTGACAAATGTGCTATATTGACAGACAAGTATGCTCGCAATATATTCTATTCATTTGGTGATGCATTCAAAGAAATGATTGACTATGATGGAGTATTAGACAAATGCTCTAAGTCAAGCTTGCAATGCATGTACTTATGGCAAGCTCCTCTATTCAATGACTACACTAAAATACCTACATTTGGTGAAATCAACAAAGATGACTTTGACAAAGCAAGTGAGACAGTTGAAGATGTAAAGAAAGCATACACACCAATAGTCCTGCCAACCAACACAGATGTGCAATCTAGCTATAGATATACAATACGTAAGATATATTACAAAGTCAAGAGAAGTCACAATGCTAGATTTGCAGATTTGACAGCAATAAAAGCATTAGAGCCAAACAAAGATAAAGCATTAAAACTATGGTGGTATGTATGTGGACTTATAGACCATGATGAAAGAGACCAAAATAATCTATATAATCAGTTTTTAACACAATTTGACACATTAGACATCACAGTTGTTGATGTTAACAGATTATCAGTATATGGATTTAAAATAAACTGTATAAATATACATCTGTCTGATAATCAATACCTTGGAGATGTATTAGGCAATTTGTTGAATATGTCTGTTGTTGGTGTTAACATATGGCAAGCTCCAACTGGTGGTGGTAAGACTACAGCATGGATAAATCTAAACAAGAAAATTCTTGAAAGTGGTGATACTACACACAAACCGATTGCAATTGTTGAGCCTCTAATATCTATTGTCAAGTCTAAATATGATGATGATGTCATTGACGTTACTGGCAGCAATCAATTTCCTGCACAATTGAATGGATATGGAATGTATGTCACTAACTTCAACAAATTTGTAAGAAGAGACAAAGACACTGGTGAATATGTTCCACGAGATGGAATTGTTGAATACATGTCTCAGTTTGGACTTATTGTGATTGATGAGTCTCATACATTGGCTAAAGACCGTTTTAGGGCAAATGTGTTGATTCCATTCACTAGAGTGATTGCTGAAATAAGCAAGACTGTAAAAGTAATCATACAGACTGCAACTCCAATGGCTGAAAATGAGCTGATTGACATAAAAAGAAAGTTCATCATCACTAAAAAGCCAGACAAAGACATAAATGTGTCTTTTAAGAGGCTTGAAAGCAATAAAATCATGCCATATTATCTTAATCGTCTGGTGCAAGACAATGTAAATGAAGGGCGAAACACTTACATATATTGGAGCAATGCACCTGTTGATAAGCTTGAAGACTTCAGAGCATCATATCCTTATACAGAGAATGTTGGAATATTCCATAAGAAAGATATAGATGGTGATGACTCTAAACATAACGTGTCTACATACCATGTGTTGGACTCAAAGAACTATAAAGGAACAGAAAGTATTGTTCCATATAAGTATAATGTGTTTTTGAGTAGTGTGTACTTTGGTGTTGGCAATGACTTAGATGACCCTGAAGATGCAGCTGTAATTATTGTTGGACTAAAGACTTGGCAAGAGATAATTCAAGTGATTGGACGATTTAGAAACAGCAAGAATATTGTTGTATACATCATATTGACTAAATCAGACTGTGAGTTCTTAGACTACACAATAGAGCATCCACGCACTCTACAACAAAGAATTAAATATTGGAAAGAACAGTATGCTAATATATGGTATGATAAAGAGAATAAAGATAAGTCAATAACAATATATGGACAGTCTTATATGTTGTTCTCTGATGATGATGTGTGGCCATATGCAGTAATTATGGCTTCTGAGCAGCATAACCAGACAATGAAAGCTATAGTTGACAATCTTACATCTGAATACTACAATATCAAAGTTGATGATGACTATACTCAATGTCTATATATAGACAATGACAAAGACGCTAAAAAACGTCATACTAAATTCGCTAACCAACTTAAAAAAGTTAGAGACAAAACAATTAGAGCAATTATGGAAGGTAAGATAAATGATAATGTTAAAGCACAAATACATAAAGACACAAAGTTGGCTAAATTTAAGCCATTATGGGATAGTATCAAACAATATGGTATACACAAACTTCTTAATGCAGACTTTATCGCTGCACGCTCTAATTGGAAGATGCTCTCTCTATTCATTAATATATATAAAAAACTATTAAATCGAAAAGTTGAGTATGAGGAGCTGTATGCGTTTGTATGGTATAGAATGCAAGCCAACACAGATGATATAGTAAAAGTATGGGATAGAGATATTACTAAAGCTGAATGCAATGCAATATTTTCTTATATAAGATTCGTATGTCTAAAGAATAAAGACAAAAACAACTATAAAGTGAAAGGTTTGTACTATACGCAATTCAAGAATAAGTGTAAGATGTTTGCAACTATACCAAACGAGTTGATTGATATGCTTTGGAAAACTAAAAGTATGTATGAGTCAGTATATCAAAGCAATCTAGCAATTAGACAATTCTTTGAAGATGACTACGATATGCTGCTGCCTTCAGCTACAAAGCTAGACAACACTAAAATCAGCAGCTTAGATGATGTCGCTGCTCAAACTACACATAATATACAATACTATATTGACAACAATAAAGAAGTGTCTTATGTTCTTGCACGTATTTTTAATTTAGACAATGTATGTGTTAAAGCAGGTGGTAAAGCTGGTGTAAAGCCAGTTGTTGTGTTAGTTGATATATCTAAATACAAATTGAAAAAAGATGATACATTCAAGTCAGTAAAAGAGTTGTGTGATAAGATTGGTATAAATGTTAAGACAGCTAAAAGATGGAAAGATAGTGGTAAGATAGAGTACTAACATATCATTATAATAAAAATGTCCAGTAACTATAGAAAAACATGTAATTTATTATATAGATTGCACGGTTTTTAATAGTTACTGGACATTTTTTCTATACTAAAAGTTATGTTGTAAGAAATAGATAGAATAATCATATCTAATATAGACTAATAAAAATGTTCAGTAACTATAGAAAAACATGTAATTTATTATATAGATTGCACGGTTTTTAATAGTTACTGGACATTTTTTCTATACTAAAAGTTATGTTGTAAGAAATAGATAGAATAATCATATCTAATATAGACTAATAAAAATGTTCAGTAACTATAGAAAAACATGTAATTTATTATATAGATTGCACGGTTTTTAATAG
>ENA-ORNT01000680-ORNT01000680.1-human-gut-metagenome-genome-assembly--contig:-NODE-680-length-24421-cov-15.484281_pt1 | contig 24421 bp, 25 predicted proteins | sample MGYA00242120_ERZ509032 | MGnify/ENA primary metagenome ERZ509032 (study PRJEB26280, sample SAMEA2338729) | human gut metagenome | biome: human gut; feature: human-associated habitat; material: faeces...
TCCATCGCCAAGGCTAAACATGCCGAGATGGAAAAGGCCAGCAAGGCTGCCGCTGTTAAGCGCCAGGCTGATGCGAAGGCTCAGATTGAGGCAGACTCTACCGCCCTATTCTATTCGGCTTTGAAGGGTCAGGCTCAGAAAGTAGTTTTGAAGAATGAGAAGGTTGAGTTGACGCTCAATACCAAGGGTGGTACTGTCGAGAAGGCAGTCATCAAGGGATACGTGGGTCACAACCTCAAGGTGAAAGACGGTTCTGCCGACCAGAAGGACGTTACCCTCTTCGACGGCAACGACCAGAGCCTCAAGTTCATGCTCGAGGCAAAGGAGGCCAACATCATCACCAGCGATCTCTACTTCACTCCATCCAACGTGACTGACAAGTCTGTCACCATGACTGCAGAGGCTGCCCCAGGCAAGACCCTCAGCATGACCTATACCCTCGGCGATGACTACATGCTCCACATGAGTCTGCAGACAGAAGGTATGGCAGGACTGTTCTCACCTAACTGCAACAAGATGAGCATCGACTGGAGCGACAAGGCGCGCCAGCAGGAGCGTGGCTTCATGTTCGAGAACCGCTACACTACCCTCACCTATCATGAGGCAGAGGGCGGCACCGACCATCTGAACGAGGGCAGCGAGAAAATCGACGAGAAGATTGAAGAGACTATCGACTGGGTATCTTTCAAGAACCAGTTCTTCTCAGCCATCATGATATCCAAGGATAACTTCGACAAGGATGCCTTCATGACTTCTATCCCTCAGGAGAAGGGTTCTGGCTATCTGAAGCAGTTCCAGGCTAAGATGAAGACAGCTTTCGACCCAACCGGCAAGAAGGCTTCTGAGTTTGAGTTCTACTTCGGTCCTAACGACTTCCAGATTCTGAAGAATACAGAGAAGGAAAGCACCTTCGGCAAGGACTTGGAGTTCCAGAAACTTGTATACTTAGGATGGCCTATCGTCCGTTGGATCAACCGTTTCTTCACAATCTACGTATTCGACTGGTTGAGCAAGGTATTCCCAATGGGTGTCGTACTGATTCTCATCACTTTGCTCCTCAAGCTCATCACCTACCCTATGGTGAAGAAGAGCTATATGAGCAGTGCAAAGATGCGCGTACTCAAGCCAAAGCTCGAGGCAGCTACCGCTCAGTTCAACAAGCCTGAGGATCAGATGCAGAAGCAGCAGGCGATGATGGCAGAGTATGCCAAGTATGGTGTAAGCCCATTATCTGGTTGTATCCCTATGCTGATTCAGTTGCCTGTTTGGGTTGCGATGTTCAACTTTGTTCCTAATGCTATTCAGCTTCGTGGTGAGAAGTTCTTGTGGATGAGCGACTTGAGCACCTTCGACCCAATCATCGAGTGGAACACCAACATCTGGTTGATTGGCGACCACTTGAGTTTGACCTGTATTCTCTTCTGCGTAGCCAACCTGTTGTACTCATGGATGACGATGCGCCAGCAGCGTGATCAGATGGTAGGTCAGCAGGCAGAGCAGATGAAGATGATGCAGTGGATGATGTTTCTCATGCCATTGATGTTCTTCTTCATGTTCAACGACTACTCAGCAGGTTTGAACTTCTACTACTTCATCTCCTTGTTCTTCAGTGCCGCAATCATGTGGACCTTGCGCAAGACCACCAACGACGAGAAGCTCCTCGCCATTCTGGAGAAGCGCTATCAGGAGAACAAGAACAACCCTAAGAAGGCAAGCGGCCTCATGGCAAGAATGCAGGCCCTCCAGGAGTTGCAGCGCCAGCAGCAGGAAGAGATGATGCGTAAGCAGGCAGAACTGAACGAGAAAAAGAATAATCTCGGAAAATAATAATCTCAGGAAATAATGGTTTCCAGATAAATGAAAGCGTAATGAATTACCCCAAAAGGTATTCGTTACGCTTTTTTTTGATGATTTTCCAGACTTATCATAAAATAACAGCAAATTCATTTGGCAGTTTCATGATAATTGAGTATTTTTGTAGCAACTAACATGATAAGTTATGGTAAAGTTACAAGAATGTTTGGAAAAACTAGCCAACTTCAAACTACAGTTTGGAGATAGCTTTGGTATCACTAAACTCGGAATTTTCGGTTCGGTAGCACGAGGCGAAAATACAGAAGACAGTGATATAGATATTGTTGTGGAAGTAGAAAAACCAACTCTCTCGCTCATGCACAACTTACATGAGGCTTTAAGTAAATTATTTAATAACAAAGTTGATTTAGTCCGCTTCCGCAAATCGCTCCGCCCTTTATTGCAGTCAAACATCAATCAGGAGGCCGTTTATGTATAAGCGCAGTACCATCCATGACAAGCTCGAAGAAATCAAAGAATCCATCGAGTTAATACAAGAATGGAGTAAAGATGTTAAATCAGCTGATGATTTCATGCTTTCCCCAACAAAGTATATGGCCTTCAATGCTTGTGTTATGAGATTACAAGTCATTGGTGAACATGTGGGTAAACTTTTAAAGGCAGAAGAAAAGCCTTTAGATGCTTATCCTAACATTCCCTGGCAAGCGATATATGGTATGAGAAATATGATTTCTCACGAATATGCCAATGTCGACGAAGTGATCGTATATGATACAATCAAAAACGAATTGCCAGAATTGAAAAATATCATCGAAGATTTACTCAGTCAGTATTAATTGGTACATAACATTACCCCCGAAAAGGTATAATTTGTTAAATGATATTATAAATTATACCTTTTCGGGGGTATTTTCATTTTTTATTCGTATATTTGTCCCCGAAAGGGTATAATATAGTATTATTAGCTGTAGGATTTTACCCGAAAGGGTATAAAATAAATAAAACATGAGCAATACATTATCATCATACGTCAAGGAAATGCGCAAGCAATTCGGATTGACCCAAGTAGATCTGGCGGCGAAATCGGGCGTAGGCCTAAGATTCGTAAGAGAACTGGAACAGGGAAAGGAAACGCTGCGACTCGACAAAGTTAATCAGGTTCTCCTCCTCTTCGGCCAGGAAATCGGTCCCGTTCCTATCAGAAAAGAATAAAAACTGAACTTTATGAAACAAGGAAAGATTTATCTCTACAACCAATACGTAGGCCTGCTGACGGAAGACGAAACAGGCTTCACCTTTGCCTACGATGCTGATTATCTGGCATCGGATGGGGCAGAAGCCGTGAGCCTCACACTCCCGTTATCAAACGAGCCCTACCACGATACCGTACTGTTTCCCTTCTTCGATGGGTTAATCCCCGAAGGATGGCTGCTGAATATCGCAGAAAGCAGTTGGAAAATCAACCAGCGGGATAGAATGTCGCTCCTCCTTGCCTGCTGCAAGGATTGCATCGGAGCCGTCAGCGTGATTCCGGTAGAATAAAAAACTAGAAAGGAGAAAGAATTATGGAGAAATGTCTATATTGCTATAAACCGCTCAAGCCTGATCAGGTAGATTACCATCCCGCCTGCGCACGCAAGCTCTTCGGCACCAAGGAAGCCCCTGTCCTACCCTACGTTAGAAAGGAAATTGGCGACCTGGCAAAACAGGTAGTGCGTGCCCAGACCACCCTCACCGGTGTGCAGGCGAAGCTCTCACTCGATGTAAATCCGGGCGGAAAGAACGAACCATCCCGCTTCACCATCGTAGGTCTTTGGGGAAAATATATCCTCAAGCCACAAACCGACCGCTACCGCTGTCTACCGGAAATAGAAGACCTCACGATGCACCTCGCCGAAGCCGCCAAGATAGCTGTGGTTCCCCACGGACTGATTCGCTTTGCCGATGGTGAACTCTGTTATATCACCCGGAGAATAGACCGACTGGATGATGGACAAAAGGTACCGATGGAAGATATGTGCCAGCTGTCAGAGCGCCTTACCGAATACAAATATAAAGGTTCCTACGAGCAGGTAGCCAGACTCATCAAGAAGTATTCATCCTTCTCGCAGCTCGACCTCGTGAACTATTGGGAAGTGGTCATCTTCTCATGGATTACGGGCAACGCTGACATGCACCTCAAAAACTTCTCGCTCTACAACAACCGCAAGTTGGGTTATGGCTTAACTCCAGCCTACGACCTCCTCTGCACGAAGATTGTTATGCCAGAAGATACCGAAGAGCTCGCCCTGACGCTCAACGGAAGAAAGAGAAAGATTCAGAAATCTGATTTCGTCAAGGTAATGACCGCCTCGGGCCTCAGCGACAAGGTAATCAACAACATAGCCAAGAAGTTCCGCCGTTCCATCGTGAAATGGCTCGACCTGATAGAAGCCTCTTTCCTTCCGGACAGCATGAAGAAGGAATACAAGAAACTGATTCTCAGCAGAGTTATGGCATTAAGATAATGTCTCTGTATAAAATAAAAATAAATCACCCCCGAAAAGGTATAATTAATCAAACTTCGAGATTAACTATACCTTTTCGGGGGTATATTGTTTAAAGCAAATTTGCTTCTTCAATAGTATCCAACCCGAATTTACTTCTTCAATACCGGCTCGCAGGTGATATTCACACCGAGCTTCTTGAAAATCTTCTGGTCTACATCACTCAACATCACGGTGCAATGAGCCTGGCAGCCGCGAAGCTTAGGCAACTGCTCCAATGCCTTCTTGCAGTTCTCATCATTCTCTGAAAGAACAGAGAGGGCTACGAGAACCTCATCAGTATGAAGACGAGGATTATGACCACCGAGATAATTCACCTTGGTATGCTGGATAGGCTCAATCATCGACTGAGGAATCAGTTTCAATTCATGGTCGATGCCCGCCAGCTGCTTGGTAACATTCAGAATCAATGCCGCACTACAGCCCAGCAGCTCGCTGCTATGACCACAGATGATGGTACCATCCTCCAATTCAATGGCCGAAGAAGTATGTCCCGTCTCCTTCTTATGATTCTTGGCAGCAACCGTCACCTTGCGATAATCAGTAGTAATCTTAGCCTGATTGAAGAGCATCTGAATCTTGTTAATCTCATCATCGTTGCAAGCACCAGCCGCCATCTTGTTGGTAGCCGCATAGTAACGGCGGACAATCTCGTTCTTGGATGCCTCGCAGCAAGCCTCATCATCAGAGATGCAGAAGCCTACCATATTCACACCCATATCCGTAGGCGACTTGTATGGATTGCTTCCATAGATTCCCTCGAACAGCGCATTGAGCACAGGATAAATCTCTACATCACGGTTATAGTTGATAGCTATCTTGTTGTAAGCCTCCAGATGGAACGGGTCAATCATATTCACATCGTTCAGATCGGCAGTAGCAGCCTCGTATGCGATGTTCACAGGATGCTTCAATGGGAGATTCCACACGGGGAATGTCTCAAACTTGGCATAACCGGCACGCACACCACGCTTGTTCTCATTATAAAGCTGACTCAGGCAAACCGCCATCTTACCGCTGCCAGGACCTGGCGCAGTAACAATAACCAGCGGACGCTCTGTTTCAACATAATCGTTCTGACCGAAGCCCTCGTCAGAGGCAATCAGACTCACGTTGTGAGGATAGCCCTCGATGAGATAATGGCAATAAGTCTTGATGCCCTCGCGCTCCAGACGCTGTTTAAAGGCGATGGCAGCAGGCTGACCATTATAATGAGTGATGACAACAGAACCCACCATGAAACCACGGTTTTGGAACTCACCACGTAGGCGCAACACGTCCTCATCGTAAGTAATGCCCAAGTCGGCACGCTTTTTGTTCTTCTCTATATCGGCTGCACTAATCACGATAACAATCTCGATGCTATCGCTGATTTTCTGGAACATGCGCAGTTTGCTGTCAGGCTGAAAACCCGGCAATACTCTGCTGGCATGATAATCGTCAAAAAGTTTACCGCCTAATTCGAGGTAAAGCTTTCCGTCAAACTGTGAGATTCTTTCCTTGATGTGTTCTGACTGAATCTTCAGATACTTCTCGTTGTCAAATCCTATTTTCATAATTGTTATTATATCTTGCAATTTGAATTCAAAAATCGCCTGCAAAAATACAAAAGAAGTATCGTACTAACAAATCTTTTATCCGAAAAAAAAAAGAGAACTGCTACATATAGGCTTGCAGCAACATCTCACCCCCTACCAGGAAGGCTAAGACAAGAAAGATAAATATATACAACTGCTCCTTGAGGACAAAATCCAAGACATGAAAATGCTTGTCGTCATTCTCCTCAAGATAGTTTTTATAATCCCTCCACATGAGGGACAAAGCCCCCAATACAATGGACAATATAATACATACACCTACAATTTCGGCTAGATCAGTCGATTGTAATAAAGAAAAGCCTGTCATTTCGTAATTCATTTAAAAGTTAATAAGAATCATTATTATCTACTATTATTAAATAATGATGCAAAGATAATAAAAATCTAATAACCAGACAGTTTCATTGTTCAAGAAAATAGTTTCATTCCTATCAAAAAGGTGTTTCATTGGTAGGAATGAAACTGTTTTTCGCAGCATTCTACCGTTTTTTCCGTACAGAGTCTCTCCATTTACCAGGCGTATATCCCGTCTTAGCCTTGAATATCTTATAGAGATGGGCGTGGGATGAGAAGCCGCATTCCGAAGAAATGGTATCATTGCTGTAGCTGCATTCTTCTAGCAGCATACGCTGCGCCTCCTTGAAACGGATATCGCTAAGCCAGATTCTGAAACTGCTCTTCAGATAATTCTCAAAATAGCAGCTCAATTCGGGGCGAGGAATGCGTAACTTTGCCGATAGCATCGGCATATTCACCGTACTGTCTCTATATCCGCCATTTTCACACCACTTATCAAGCAAAGATTCTATCTTATCTATTTTTTCAGAATCCAGCCCCATCACTTCACTCTCTTCCATCATCTCCAAAGGAGCATCAGCAGTATCCATCTCCAATCTCACCTCTGTAGGCATGATAATGTAACCGAAACCCAAGAAATGGACGACAAAGGAAATCAGAGCAAAAAGCATCAACGGTGCCACGCAATACAGAAGCGGACGATAGCAGATGGCAGCAGCCATCGCCAATACCATGATGCCCATCAAACGATAACTGGCATAGGAATATCTGTCGAAAGGAAGCAAATCTTCTGTCGTATTATCCTCGATGATTTTTCGATGATACCGCATCTCTACGACTGTAGTATAAACGCAATACAAAATCGAAAATACATATAATGCGAGCATCACATAGAGCCACCCCCCCCATGTGCATTCCCTTGGGAATCTCATAGTATCCGACGAAGAAACATAATAATATCAATGCATAGCTCACAACTCCCACTATGGCAAAATTCCTGCGCCCGCCTCTAGAGGATATGACATTATACGCTGCATAGGAAACGATGAAAGTGAGAGGACAATAGAAGAGAACATTGACAACAGCTCCAATCTCATCGCTTTTAGCACGGAAACCATAAAGCATTTGCAAAACATAATGCCCAGCAAGTACAAACATGGAAAAAGCAAGGAACCAGCGAGACGCCTCATAACGACGGTTGCACCAACGTATCTGAAACCTGGACAATACCAATATCAAGCCCAACATCGACACAATAATGCAGCAAGCAAACTGCAAGAGAAACAATGTATTCATTTACTAAATATTTATATCTTTCTTATATTCCTGAAAATTCAGCTCTTAAAACGAAACGAAATCTACTCCTAAGGATTCAGCTCTTAAAACGAAACGAAATCTACTCCTAAGGATTCAGTTCTTAAAACGAAACGAAATCATTTCTGATGCAAAAATACAAAAAAAATGCATACTTTTGTAATGAAAGAAGAATAATTTTGTTTTTTTCATCAATTTTCTGTAACTTTGCACGGAATATCAGGAAGATGACAACGAGAAATAATCCGTAAAAGAGCCAGAAAATAAAGAGTATCAGGCGTGTCTCGCAGACCGGGATGCGCCTTTCTTGTGTCACCTTCAGGAATTCCTGAAGCAACATAAGCCATTTGAGATTGTCCTTGTGCATTTCGCCTCTCTGTTTCATCGCTAACCACGAATGGATCTTGTGACTTTTCCTTGTTGTCCAGGGCATTATTGTCGGAGTCAGGAAATGTCTCGTTGACAACATTCGCGCTATCACCAGCCTGCAGGGCTGACGGTGATGGCTGATTATCACTTTGATCCTTTTCCGTTTCTGATTCTGAATCTGGAGTTTCTCCAGAAACCAACGATTGTTCATCTTCAGTCTTGAAGGAAATGCGAGATTCTGCTTCATTATCAGCATGCACCAGAGCGTCTGTTTTGCCTGATTGTGAATTATGAGAGTCAAGAGTATCTGTTGAATTATTCAAGATAACTTCTTCTTCAGTAGCAGCTTCAGATTCGGCTTCAACGATCCCGTCATCCGCCCCAACTTCTTTCGCAATGTCTAATTCAGACCCGCAATGGCCATCATTCCCATAATCTACTGATAATCTGGAGTTTTCTCCACTAACCGAAGTGTTATCGACTGTTGAATTATTCTCAGATTCACTATCCTTATTACCTATATTCCCGTTTTCTGCTTCTACGTTTTCGTTTGGCATACTTCCAAACTCAACTCCATCGTTCAGCTCAACGGTTTCGAACTGTGAAAATGGCTTGTTCACCATTTCCTTCAGCGAATTCTCGGGTGTGAAAGTAATTTTCGTATGACCATCGATCAGCACCCTCTCGCCAGTATTCACGTCAACGCTCTCGCGGTCTCTGACTTCTATAAGCTTGAAAGTGCCAAATCCCTTTATCTTCACAAGTTTGTCAGTCTTTAGGCCATCATGGATTACGGCAAAGAAGGCATCAAGATAGTTCTCTGCTTCTGAAATTCGTATGTTCTTCTTTTTCGCGAGCTGACTGGCTATGTCTTTCATCAATATCTTGCCCATTTATTGAAGTCCTCCATTTTTTATTTTTTCTTTTATTTTTATAAATGTATCTAAAATCGTGATTTAATATAATGTAGATGATTTTATATTTTAAATACTTTGATAATCAAAGTATTTTTATTTTTCTTTCATTTATTTTCAATGATAATATTGATATGTTTTTCGTCTTTTTAGCGATTTTATTTTCTTCGGCATACTACAGATACCCTAAAAACAATCGTCCAAAATAGACCCTTTTTTCTGCATTTTACTATATAGTTTTTGACATGCTTTTTAAAATCGTTGCTATGACTGGGTTTTCAGACTTGATTTTTACCCATTTTTAGGCTATTTTTACCTTATTTGTTTTACTTGTAAATGATTTAATTGTTTACCTATATTTACAAAACCATTGATATGATTAGGGTTTTCTATTCTTAGATCAAATTTCTTTCTCGTAAAATATGTATTATTATATATATTTATATATATAATAATACAAGAACGCAAATATAGAGATGTGTATACTGAACACAATATACAAACTTATAAATAATATAATTAACTTGTAAATTATTATTTTAAAATATCTTATTATGCAAATAAGCATGAAAATCGCCCTTATTAGCGATTTTATTTTCTTCGCCATACTGTAGGTATCCTAAAGATAGAAGTCTATCTAATTACATCGTAAAACAGACCTATTTTTTCGCTTAAAAGTCTCAAACCCATTGCAATTACTTGCTTTCAGGGCTTTTTTGTGACATATTTTTTAAAGGAAATTCTGCTTGTTTTTAGACTTTTTTACCTTATTTACTTTATTTATATATAGTTTGATAGTCAAACCATATATACGAAACCCTTATTCCTATTGGCTTTTCTAATCTGCCCTCTTCAGCAAAATACATCTATCCTCATATATCTTTACATAAAAAATAATTGAGTGATATTTTTACCACTCAATTATAAAACTGCCATATGATTTTATATTTTTATTGTGATCTATTCTTGTCGGTTCGTATTCTTTAACAATGAAGCCTTCTTTTCGGAAAATATCCATAAATATAAATATATACTTGTAAGTATTTTCATTTGTAATATATCTGTATTCTGTTTTTCCTTTACAAGTCGCAACAATTTCATTTGTGATACGTTCTATTTCATTTGAAATTAGTTTGTCTTGCTCCTGTCTTTGACTCCCACAAATAGAGCGGATCAATTCTAATAACGCACCCATGTTACAGCGTTAAAATCCATATCAGAGATACGCCGATACCAAATAACGCACCCACGCAAAAGTAAAATAATTTATCGCCAAACTTCATAGCTTTCCCTCCCTTAATGTTTTTCAAAAACAACATTTTGTCTTTTCTTTAAGTTCCAACAAATAAAACATTGATCGCATTGTCCCGAACAAGGAAAGGCAGATTTTGGAATTTTGTTCTTAAGTTTTGGATCATAATAGTGCGCGACTGGAAAACGATACGGATTCGACATAGGGAAGTCAAGCCATGCAGAAAACACAATCTTTAAATTTTTAGGGATATCGCCCCCCCTCATGATATAATCATTGACAAGTTCATATTTCTTTGTGAAAGCTAAAAAATATACTTTTTTCTTTTTCTTGGTAATTCTCAAAATCATTTTGAAGTATTCTTCATTGTAGAAATCACCGGACGAATGGATTCTACAAAAGCCCATGAGTGGCAATTGATTCAATATGTCTTCTTCTGCCTGTGATGGATTGTTTAAAAATGTTTCTAAATTTTCTTGATATATATTTTTAATATTAGGATAATTATAGCACCCTCTTCTAACATAACATTGTTTTTTGCAAGGCGCATCTTCGCGACAAGATAAAATTGCTGGTAAATTAATTTGACAAATTGTATTCAATTTTGAATTACCTATAGTTACTTTAAACATCTTTTTACCTCCATTCATATTATATATTTTTTTCTTTAACTTTAAGCCTACATTTATTATATAGAACATTTCCGATATTGTCAATAATTTTGTGATTTTTTATCTTTTTTGTTTTCGTATATTTTATATTTCTACCTATTTATATATATTATGCATATATATTTAAAGATATTTGAAATATTTTGATTATCAAACTATTTTTGCTTTTTTCTTCATTTTTTTACTATAATGATTTTGACACGAAAATCGCCCCTATTAGCGATTTTATTTTGCTCGGCATAGTATAGGTATCCTAAAGATAGAAGTCTATCTAATTTATTTACTTCTTAAAACCCTTGATTTCATTAGGGTTTCGGGCTTCTATTCTTTTATACATTTTACTTGTAAATGATTTAATAATCGAACCATATTTGCAAAACCCTTGTTCCTATTGGTTTTTCTCTTTTCCCTCTCTCCCTCTTTTATCTCTTAATTATATAATCATCCCTTGTATGCTGTATTTTTTCACCTTCTCTATTGACTTCTTCTCTATATAATGATACATTGATTCTATATATATTATAAGAACGCCCTCTCCTCCCCTTATAACATATACTAACATACATTACAATGCTATGTCAATATAATTTTGTGACTTTTTATTATATTTATATTTTTATTAAACTAACATGCATATTACATATTCTTCATATCTTTATAATCCTTATCTAATTGCTTGTAAATTTCATCACAAAGCTTTTTCGAATCAGACATCTTTTGCATTAGTTCTTTATTATTATCGTATTTTGCCATATCATACTGTATATATTGGTTCAAAGAATGCACCCATTTGCTTACCAAAATAATCTCTATAAACTTTTCTTTGTTGATCGTCTACAAGATCCCAACCTAATATATATTTAAATTGCTCAATAAAAGTTTGTACATCAAACTTCTCGGCAGACTCATTTATATTTAATATTTCAACAATGCTTTTCATATTGTTAATTTTATATATAAAAATAATATTTCATAAGAGCTTTATTTCATTTTCAACCCATTTGCGTCGTCCATCATACCTAAAACCCTCAAGGCTCTTGACAACTCATTCACTCTAGTGATTTTAATCTCTAACTTAGCATTATCATCATAAGAACTATTGTTTGCATCACAAATTCTCAAAACATTAGTGGCAGTATTATACCAAACTAAGTTGTCGGCAATCAACTTTCCATAAACAATTTCATCATGAGTACCAAAATCATTAGCTTTCAAAAAATTTTTATCAATAATGATTGCTTCCAAGTCGCTTTCTTTAATGAACCCATAAATCTCATTTCCATCCCAATCAGCATTGATTCCCCTGAAAACAGGATTTACATCATAAAATATCTCTTCAACTTTAATTGCATATGTCATCGATCCATCTGAGTTTTCAACTTCAGTAAACTCTTTACATTGTGAAGCATTCGCGTATTCTTTAAAAGTCTCTTTTTTAATTGCAACCCAATCTTTAATCATCAAATCTTTTACCGAAATTTCTTTATTGAAAACTAAATTATTCATATCTTAGAATTTATAAATGTTACATATATAATATAGTACAGTTCTTAAAAAATTCAAAATTTTTTACAACAATCTAAAAATTTTAGCTTCTCTAATTACATTATCTAAAGAGTCAGAGCTATGCATACCATTTTTCATCTCGGATTCTCCATATGCATCTCTAAATTTTTTCTTAATAGAGTCCATATCCTTTATTGGATCTTGACAGTCTTTATGACATATCATTATAATGCAATCATCACTTGACATATATTTGACTAAATCATTATAGAAGCCTTTGTCTTTATGCATCACATATAGTTGTTTTGCTTCATCAATACTCATATGGTATCTCTTTTCTTGTAGAACTTGCCAACCTCTATTCTTTATCATCTTCTGCCATTCATCTTTATATTTTAAGAATCCTGGCTTAAGTATGACAAATGCATTTATTGACGAGCTTTGATTGTCTTCTAAAAACATAGTGTCATTTATTTTTAGAACGTAATTTTTGAGTGTTTGCATTTCTCAGTAACAAAAAATTTAATTTTACGGGTTTCTGTATGGTTTGTAGATCCATCTATATTGTAATTTACAGATATAGCATAATATCCTTCATCATATCTATTGTTCTTAGTCCCAACTGACAACATTCCTATATTTCCAATTGCATTCACTGTAGATCCATTGCTCATGCCTATAGACATTGTCTCTACATGCCATTTAGATTGTGACTGCATATCAACTGACAATGTGTCTGAATTAGCTAATGTGCATACAATAATGTCTTTTGGATTGAAATGATGGTGTCCATTAGACCATTCTATCTGAAGCCTATTCACAAGTACACGATTTACTCCTCTATTATATATTAATAGATATTTTCCAATTTGATACTCATTCTTGGCTTTGGCTGGTGTCAAATATATTTGGTCTGTATCACTAATAGGATTTCTCGATATAAGCACCATATACCATATGTTGTCATCATGCATTAGATATGTGTCATATAAGAATGCTCGATTTGAATCTAATGCAAAGTCTTTAAGACTATCATATAATGATTTTATATATTCTGTTGGCTGGTCTTTTTTATATTTCACAGATACTAAATCTGTTGGTCCAACTTTTTCATATAAGTCAAATATAAGAACTCTATTATAATAGTTCATATTGTCTCCAAAATGGATAGTCTCTTTATATGTGTCTAAAAAGTCAATGAATGCTTTATCAGTTCTTAAAGTGTCTTTGTCACCTTCATATCCATTCCATAACTTGACTTGCTCTTCAACAAATTTTATGTTGTTGTCTTCAACTAGCTCTGGATGCCACATGAACATATTGAAATTTCCATACTCTCCTTGTTCAAATCTCTTGTCATACTTATATGTCAATCTACCTAAATGGATATCTAATGTAGGCATCATGATATTGAAGTTGTAGTATTGCCATGTACCATTCACATTCACACATAATGTATATTTATCATTTATCCAATCTGACAACTTATAGTTTTTGCTTCTTGATAGATTTCTTGGATATATAATGAAGCTCTTATATAGAGAGTCTTTAGATTGGTAGAATTGTGTATGCTCAGAGAATATGCACTCACCATTTTTCAAAAGCTGCATAATGACATCATAATATCCATCTGTATTATATGTATTGTCATTATCTCTAGTCTCAAACTTCAATGGTACTTCTATTACACTTGTATGTAGATAATATGCATCTATAAGATTGTTTAGAGCTTTACTATATGTGTCACTAAACTCGTTATACTTGTTGTCTACATAATGCATACCATGAGAAATATATAGATTATGCTCATTAGGAAAAATGACCCTTGCTTTGGACTGTCCATTTATAAGTACAGGCTTCTCAGATATGACTATATGTGTATTTATTAGATATTTGACATCATTAGTATATGCCTTATGACGTATAGTCGCAGAATGTATTGACAAATATATAGGCATGAAATATTTCTCAAGATAATATTTCATTGCTGCTAACTTCATACCAATCTCATTAAAGCAGTATCTATAATATGGTCTATAGAAGTCAATATCACCTTCATCATAATGCTCAATCACATCTTTGTCGAATAAGTCTTCTAATATTGGATTGCCTTCTCCATAGAACTCTGTGTCAAAGCGTTGTGCATATGTGTCACCAGTCTCTCTATTTGTATCAAGCCCAATCGACACATATGTTGATGCTTTAAAACTCTTGAAAGAGCTGATTATATCATCATCTATATTGAAATAGTCATGGACATATTGATGAATCAACTCATTGTCAGTCTGTATAAGCTTTGATATTGTTATCTTGTCACCATATCCAAACCATTCTATAGACTTAAGTACAGATCCATAATTTCCACATTCTCCTTTTATGCCCATATAGTTGACTAAGTACTCTTTTAGCTTGTCATTATATAAGACTGTATCTTGGTATGCATTAGAGAAAGGAGCTTGATATATAGCTTTCAAAATGTCCTTTGGAAGATTTACACCCATATTTCTGCCATTTATCACTAGCTCTTCTGACTCATCAAAGAATTGTCCACCTACAGTGAATGGACAATAATCTGAATCTAACTGTATAAGCCCAGTAGAGTTCCATGTGCCTATATCACTTGTATATGCAACAAGATAAAATGTATATATATGTCCTTCTGCTGTATCTATTGGCCTATCAAAATCTTGTGTAGACAAACTTGTAAGAAAATCTGAATCAGACAATACTATATAGTCATTATAGTTAGATAGTTTTTCTATGTTCTCAAGTATTTTTGAAGAGCCAAGCAACTTGAACACATTGCTCTCTATATACACTGATATGTTCTTTACTGTCTTATCAGATAAAATTCTAATAGGTTTTATATATACATTGTCTATAGATAATTTGCATCCATATTCTGAGTCTACCCAAAATATGTACTCATTCATATCATACTCGTATCCTATTGGGTTGCTCTTATAAGATGGAAGAGAGAATATATGTCCAGTATGGTCTATAAATTGCATAGTCTATATTAATATTTGTGTAAATTTTTAAAGTCTTTTAGTCTATCGATATATTTAAGAAGCATTACTATCTTAATATCAATAGTCTGTAAGAATGTTGTAAGCATAGGATTTCCTTTGAACAATATCTTTGGAAGACATTTGTTTAAAATTCCTTGCTCAGCATAATTATATCTGTTGTTTCCATCTTTAAGATATGCTACTAATCTTCCATGTCTAAAGTCTGTAGAGTTCTTAAAATCCATTCTTATGTGTATTTAATTATTAAATTGTATGTGAGTTCAAGAAATAGTCTGGTGCGTGGTTCTGCTTAATCCATTCATTGATTTTCTCAATCTCATCATTTGCTTGCTCTCGCATATTATTATAGTTGATAGTGACACCACCAGGAAGCTTGAACTCAAATGTTCCCATAATAGTAGCCATACTTCTTAGTCCAAGAGCTACGCAATATCTAAAAAAATAATAGTTCTTATATAAGTCTTGTATCTTTAGTCTTTTGAAGCATTGTAGCACTAAATCAGAACGACCTAATGCGCCCAATATGACTAAGTCATTAGAGAACTCATTATAGTTATATGTCAATGGTGCATCAAACATAGACTTATAAGTCTCAACTTCATATAGAGCTACTGTCACATCAGTCAAGTTATATCCAGTACCAGATCCAAATACATCAGACAATGAGCCACCAGTACCAGAAGCAAGTGCAGAGTTATTCAATATCATTCTTTCAAGCGAGAAGTCACCCATAACACCATAATTGAAAGTGTCTGTTGTCTTATATACACCAAATACAGATATGATTTGAGACGGAAGCTTTAGAATCTTATTAGGTCCACATGTTGAGAACTCATTGTTCTTTATGCAGTAAAATCTCTCTTCAATTGCTTGGTCACAGTTTTGCCAAAAGAATTGTGCCGCTTGTAGAATCAATGGTGGAATTGCAGATGCAGGTATTGGTAAGTTCAACGCACAGCTTTGTGTCAACTCTTGAATGATTCTTTGTATAAATTGATAGTCGACTTGGTCTTCTATCTGTTGTTGATACTTCAAAAACTCTTCCATTGTAGTATTAGTAGTGTTCTGAGTATTTTGTATATTATTTGTATCTATGCAGCTCATTTTACTTAGCTATATTATATATATTTAAAAATAAAAACCGTTCTAAACATGATTTTGAGCTTATATATCTAAAAATTATATATTATAAGGCCAATTTATAAAATTCATTCTAACATATAATATTTTCCGTTAACATGGATATATCCCAGACGTCTCTGGTTTGCACTAAACTACAAATCTAATAAAATATATATCTTTGATATTTGAGACAATCCTGTAAAGTCTGGGATATATCCATGTTAATGCAAATATTGGACTATATAAAGACAAAGACATGATATATGTACATATACCATGTCTTCATAAATATTTTATATTAGTATCTTAGAATGGAGCATCTTGGTCAGTAGTCTCAAATAGAGACAAGTCACCAAATTTTCCTTTGTCTTCTTTATTCTCAGGTTCAGCGAATATTGTAGATTCAGAAGTCATTGTCCTCTTTGTATTCTCTTGCTTCTCTAAGAATCTTGTATTGCTTCCATCTTCATTAGAGTATATATAATAGTCATAATCTTTATGGATGACAGATTTAAGCTCATCTTTAATTTGTTCTAATGTCTTTTTCTCTGTCTTCTCAAAATCATCAAACTCTTCTTCAGCATTTTCAGACTCTGTATTCTCTGTCTCAGTCTTGATATTGTCAATAAGCTCATCCAAGAAGAAGTTCTTGATTTTATTAGATCCGCCATATATGTTGATTAAGTCTTCTTTTCTTGACCATAATAACTCAAATAGGCTTAAATGAATCTGGTTGTTTTTTCTGCGCTCTATAACTAATATTTTCCATAAGTCATAGAGTAGACTATATAGATATTCAATATATTCTTTGTCATCTACAATCAAATTTGCGATAGAGTTAGCATATCGTATAGTATACATTCCAATGAATATTTCAATATCATGCTTTTTGTCGACTATAGGATTATTTTCTACAAACTTCTTGACATCATATATATATTTTGCAATTGGAAAATCAAGCCTTCTCTTTCTACGTGATGCATCAATATTAGCAAATTTTCTAATACGATTAAGTTGTGAGTAGTTTATCTTATTAGATGACTTTTGTGTACAATACTCAAATATGTCTTTAATAATGTCTAAGTCATAATATTTATATAAAGAGAGGATAATTGGTATGTTCTTTTCAAGAATCTCAATATTTCCAACATATAAGTTGTTGTCAACTCTTGTCTGCTCAAACTCTGGACTCTTGCAAATCTCATAATTTCCTCTTAACACATCATGATACATGTCTATATTCTCGTCAGTTATATGGTCTAATAATGCATAAGTCTCTGTAGTGTCTTTATTGTATTTCTCTCTTCTACATGTGCTGATGTAATTTCTAAACTCTTCACGTTTGTCATCAGTAAGAACATTCAGACTCTCTTCTGTCAAATACTCATATCCATAGTATTTCATACCGGCTATAAGTTTTGGAAGTTGCTTATAATATGTTAGATAACAATCTTCAAAATAATGGAGCTTATATGTAGTCTCATCTATATAATACTTCCCATAATTCTCATCATATTTTATATATGGATTAGTATATGATATAGATTTCACAATAGGATTGTATCTTACATCATCTCCATTTCTATCAATAGCATTATTACAAGTCACTGTCAAATCTCGTGCAAACATAATTTGCTCTTCTGATGCTTGCAGCTGTATACCTATAACGTCTGTATAGTTTATTGGCCATCCACTACTGTCATATTTTGGAAGATACAAATTCACATATAAGTCATTATTTCGAATTCTGTTGCTATATTGCTCAATGTCTTGTGGAATCATAAGCTCAGTGAAATATATAGCAAACTTATACTTGTCACATATGTCAACACCAACTGATAAATATGATGAGCAGAATATGACATCAGTATTGCCAATAGATTTGTCAATATTGATAGAGTCCATTTCTGATTCGCCGGTATTTGACTTCTTGTAATAAAAAGACTTAAGCTCATCTTTATATCCTAACTCTAATAGATATTTAGATATAAGTCCAGTTATTTCTTGATAATATAGATTTCCTTTATTAGTAGGATATAGAATTTTCTTTCCATCAATAATGTCTTTTGCAATATTCTTGCACATCTCAAGCTTTAGCTCTACATCTTGTGGATAGAATCTAACTTTAAATTGTTTGATTCTTGTGTCTTCTTTTATTACCTTTATATGTTTTATCTTTGGAAAAAACAAGACTTCACCGGTCGGAGTACCTGTCATCATAATAACTTTAGTCTTAACATTTGCTAGTCTTTGTATAGCTGGTGACATCACATTTCGATATGATGATGTGAACAACAAATGTGACTCATCAAGAACTATATAGTCAAAATTTGCAATGTCGAGCTCTTGTAGATTCAATCTTGAGAATTTGTCGATTGTCATAGACATACTATTTCTACTAAAAAGCTCATCTAATGTTGGCCGTTTTGTCCCATAGTAATATAACCAGTCTGAAGTCTCTGCTGATGCTTCAATCTTAGCTTTGATAGTTGATGTGAATGGCAAAATCAACAACACACGTCCTTCTAATCGTTTAATCATCTCCGTCTTACCATATCCTGCACCAGCTTCAAGTAGAGTGATATGCTTTAGATTACTCAATATGTCATTTTGGATATCTGACAGATATTGGTCTTTCTTTATATGAAGTGTAGTAGTGTCCATATTCTCATTTAGAATTTGAATTGGATCCACAGTGTCATCCTTTGCAATCTCTTTCTCTAACAATTCTGCTTTTGCTTTTGCCGAGTCTTCAGTATCTTTTATCTTAATAGAGAAACCATGATACTTGTTCAATTCATTAATAGCCCATGGTGCAATAGGCTTGTTATGTGTAGATGCAGTCGCACAAATGCTTCTAAGCTCATGAGATGGTGTTCCTTCACATATAGCAATCATCAACTCATATCCTTTGTCAAATCCATATATGTTGACAAGAGTATTTGCAAGTTGCCATCGTTGTTGATGCTTATAATGTTTTCTATAGTTTTTTGACTTGTCCCATTCTTTAATCTCTTCTACATCACCAATATCAATATCTTCTGGTTTGTCCTTTGCAAACCAGTCAAGCTTAGCAAATATCTCTTTTAAGTCTGGATGATATACCCAATCTTCAATATATCCATTTGGACTATTTATAATCTTGTTGAAATATGCATCAATAGACATATCTTTAAAATTCATTGACATATCTGACGAGTCATCAAAAGATATGAATGCAGCTTGTTGAGGCTTAGCCATTGCCATATCAATATATGAGATAATGTCATCTTTTGTTATTCCATACTTTTTAGCCAATGACATTAATATAATATATACATATGAGTATTTTTGTCTAAAGTTACATAAGAACTCAACTTTACGAGTATCTGGACTTAATGCGCAAGGTTGGATTTTTGTCCAGATGTGCACACCACTATGTGATGATGACAGACATGCACCTAAGAACCAATGTTGAGTTTTAAGTGATTCAAACAAATCTTCTTTAATTTGTCTTGCTAAAGTCTCATTTTTAATATCCAAGTCAATAATCTGCAGACCATTCCACATACTATATGCAATATTTCCGACTGGACGTTTAGTAGAAGATGTTGGAAATATTACTTTTCTAGAACTCTTTGGCGTAAGTCTATATATCTCATCTCTGTTAAGATTAAACACATCTTTCCAATTCCATACATCACCATATGAACATCTTACACTTTGACCAACAAGAACATTCAAGTCATAAAGCTCATGGTTGCAAAAATACTCTTTCTCTTTATCAGTACATTTAGTATACCTATCATTACTATACTCATGCTTATCATCATCTATGTCATTGCTGTAATTTGATGGAAGCTCAGAGAATTTCTCGAGCATTGCTTCTACTGAGTTCTCTTTATAAAGACTGTTTAAATTCATTTTATAATAACTTAATTTTTATAGCTTCATTAAATATATTATAGTAAAGTACTCAACACAAATTTACATATTCTTTAGACATTTTTCACATATATGAGCCTTTAATGTATCTCTTTTTTCTTGTGATATGTAAAAGAAGCATGTATCAATATCATAATTATTCATTATATAATTGTCATAGTCTTCTTTATACACTTCAATCTCGATTATAGATTTACATTTATCACATACTATATTTATAGTTATAGTGTCTTCAGTTACATTCTCAAGCATAATCTTTCCGGATTTATAATTATCAACTATTGTCTCTACTGTCTCATACAAAATTGATTCGTCTTTGTCTAAGTCAACATATTCCATGTACTTATCTTTATGTGTTATTATTGTTGTTATTGTTATTATTGTCATCATCTATCTTTGTGCCCATAGTCTCATTGAGAAGTTGTCTCTCTTCATCTGTGAATGACTCTTCTTTGTTTTTTGCATCTTCTGTCAAATTCATTGTAGACTTCGCTGTATATTGGCGATTTTGGATTTGTAAGAACTGTGGCTCATTAGACCAAGAGAATCCTGATTGCACAAGCATATCTAGAATTGTGTCATATACCCAAGAATTGATATATACATTTCCTTCCCAAACACCAAGCTTAGAATTGCGTTTGGGCTTCTCGGTGAATATCATCAAAGATCCACCTTTATTTGCTGCGCACCAAAAGTCTGTTATCATCTTTTATATATTATTATAATTGTTTTTTAATTATAGTCAATTGCGGAATTTGTCGTTTCAATATATATGTACATATATCAGAGTCTTTATTTACTAAGTCTTGAATTACTGCAACTAACTCCCATTCTTGCTTCCCGAGCTCATTAAGCTCTTTTATTGCCTTTGTAGGATATGTAGTGATTTGTTTGTATTCAAACATTATATTAAAGTATTATTTCAATTGCTTCAATAATTCAATTTCTTTATTAGATGGTTTTTTAGGAGTAGTCACATTCACTATAATTTTATAGTTACTAGTCACGGCATACATATCATCTTGCTGTGTACCTTTAGGTAAAAATATTTTTTTACTAGACTTGTCAGGCAATGTAATTTCAATCTCACTTCCTATAATAGCATCATAATAAGGAACATCAATAATCTCATATATCTTATTATTAACAATCTTATATTTATTAGTGTCATAATTATATTTTGTGACTACTATAAGAAGTCCAGTGTTACCCTTTGGATTTTTAGCTTCATTTCCTCCGTCTTCGATTTTTGTGAGAATCACATTATTGCTAATGAACTTTGGTATAGTGATTTTCACAGACTTCTCTTGGTCTTCAAATCCTGAACCATTGCATCTATCACAAATATTCTCAACTGTCTTTCCTGTACCATGACAATGATTACATGGACATTGTGAAATGAATGTCTGCCATCCTTTGACAACTTTATTTGTGATTACACCTGTACCATTGCAATATTGGCAAGTCTTTACACCAGAACCTCCTTGTCCATTGCATTTTCTACAACGTCTTTTTCTGGTATACTTAATCTCTTTTTCTGTACCACAATATATGTCTTCAATTGTCAATGGTATAGTGATTTGCAAGTTTTGGCCAGGTTCATAACTTTCTCTTTGTGGACCAGAATTTCCAAAAAAGCTATCAAATCCACCAAATCCAAAGTCTTCAAATGGATTGAACATGTCATGTCCATTCTCATCACCATAAGTGTCATAGTTGTTTCGCTTCTGGCTATCGCTTAATACTTCATACGCCTTTGTGACCTCCTTAAATTTCTCTTCTGCTTCTTTCTTTTCTTTGTCAGACTTATTTTGCTGCCTATCTGGATGATACTTTGCAGCCAGCTTTCTATATGCTTTTTTAATTTCGCTTTCAGACGCATTCTTTTGAATTCCTAATATATCGTAATATGATTTCATGTACATATGTTCTTTTATATTATATATAGTAATTGTTTAATTTATTTTTCAAAAATTGATTAAATTTTCAAAACATAATTAAATTTTCAAAAAAGGTTGGCCATTATGACCAACCTTAAAATGTTTTATATATCTATAAGATAAATTGTTTCACTTCTTATTTCGTCTATTATTTCACTTCTTCAAAAGATACATCCTGAGGTCCATCAGCTGATGTAGTCTCTTGGGATGCGCCTTGTGTATTTTGCATGTTTTGATAATTTTGATAAATTCTTGTAACAATTGGAACGAATGTCTTTTCCAAATCTTCCTTTGCTTTCTCGATATCCTCAATATTCTCTCTGTTGTCAAGCGCTTTATTGAGTGCCTCAACTTTCTCTTTGATAGTTGATTTCTCATCATCGCTAAAGCTTGATGACATCGACTCGTCTTTCAATGCAGACTCTACTCCATTCAAATAAGATTGTGCCTGATTGATTTTCTCAAGTTCTTTTCGTTTTTTCTCATCTTCATCTTTGAAGCGTTCTGCATCTTCTTTGATTTTCTTGATTTCATCTTCAGACAATGAACTTGAGTTGTCAATAGTGATATGTTGCTCTTTACCTGTAGCCTTATCTTTTGCAGATACTGATAAGATGCCATTTGCATCAATTTCAAAAGTAACATCGATTTGTGGTACACCCTTAGGAGCAGGAGCAATGCCATCAAGATTGAATGTTCCAATTACCTTATTGTCTTTTGACATTGGACGCTCACCTTGAAGTACAACAATTGTCACTGCTGGTTGATTGTCAACTGCTGTAGTGAATGTCTCTGTCTTACTTGTAGGAATTGTAGTGTTAGCTTCAACAAGTTTTGTCATCACACTACCCATAGTCTCGATACCAAGAGAGATTGGAGTCACATCAAGAAGCAATGTGTCAGATGCATTCTCGCCACCAACAATAGTGTTTGCTTGAATAGCTGCACCAAGTGCTACAGCTTCATCTGGATTTACCGACTTATTCAATTCTACATTGAACTCATCACTAAGTGCTTTTTGTACAGATGGAATTCTTGTAGAGCCACCAACAAGCAAAATCATATCAAGATCTGATCTTGACTTGCCAGACTTATCAAGTGCTTTACGTGCACAATCTACTAATCTATCATTCAAATCACTGATCAATGACTCAAATTTAGCACGATTCAATTTACACATAAGCATTTGTGGAATATTGTCAATTGGAATAATATAAGGTAGATTAATTTCTACTTCAGAAAGATTTGAAAGTTCACATTTAGCTTTCTCTGCAGCTTCTACAAGACGAGAGTATGCCATTGGATCTTTTCTAAGATCTACACCAGGATGGTCTTTCATAAACTCTTCAGCCAACCAATCTACAATTGCATTATCATAATTTTGTCCACCAAGAAATACATCACCATAAGATGCAAGTACTTCAATCATTCCGTCTGACACTTCACATATTGAGAAGTCGAGAGTACCACAACCAAAGTCTGCTACCATTACAATCTTATCACTTGTCTTTGTATCAATATTTGATGATAGAATTGCGGCTGTAGGCTCATTGATAATACGCAGCACATTTAGACCTGCAAGCTCACCAGCAGTCTTTGTAGCTTGTCGTTGCTTATCATTAAACCATGCAGGACATGTAATTACTGCATCTTTGACTTCAGTACCATAATAGTTCTCCGCAACCTTTTTCATTTCTTCCAAAATAAAAGATGAGATTTGCTCTGGAGAATATTCTTTATTATCAATCTTCACATATGGCTTATTGTTCTTATCAACTACTTCATATGTGACTTGCTTAAGCATCTTTTGCACATCAGCATCATTCCATTCAGATCCCATAAATCTCTTAATGAATGATACAGTATTATGTGGCTTCATGATGCTGCTTCGTTTTGCACTACCGCCAACTTTTTTCTCATTCTTGTCAATGTACACCACGGATGGAGTAGTTCTTGAACCTTCTGAATTTACAATTACATTTGGTGTACCATTTTCAATTACACTTACACACGAATTACCGGTACCAAGGTCGATACCAATTACTTTTTTGTTGCTCATTTTTTAAAATGTTATATATATTTTTTGTTGCTCAAGATAGACACATACATCTATCTTGTATT